>Ga0208824_1000278_pt1 | contig 58039 bp, 39 predicted proteins | sample AD_JPNTR3_MetaG_FD_184447 | JGI IMG/M metagenome (GOLD analysis project Ga0208824, IMG submission 184447) | Active sludge microbial communities of municipal wastewater-treating anaerobic digesters from Japan - AD_JPNTR3_MetaG (SPAdes) (version 2) | ecosystem: Engineered > Bioreactor > Anaerobic...
CTTTCAAGACCACCTTCCGAAAGTTCATTGATAATTGCTTCATCTCCTGTATAGGCGTTACCTATTATATCAAATCTTCTTAGTTCTTTTACCGTTTCATCTTCTTTGGCTGCATCAATGGTGGTTATGCCTGTCTTTTTTGCGTTTATGGACAGTCCATGTCCTTTTAGGTAATTATCAATAAGAACCAATACATTTCGCAATTCGCTTTCAGAATATCCGTAGATTTTGATATCATCCATGTAACGATAATACTTGAAAGCTTCGCTTATTAATTGTTTGTCAAGCGGATATAAGAGCAGATTTGCCAAGAAATAAGAAGGCTGAGGCCCTTGTGGTATTCCTACACCCGGAGTACTGCTCTCTTTTGTACCTGACCAAGCATTCAGGCAAACCGAAAGAAAATCAAGAATTTCATCCTCTACACCAAAGTGAGTGCTTAGTGTCAGTAGTAGATTGTAATGAGGTATCGAATCAAAAAAGCCAGTTATATCTGTTTCAAACTTATGAGTTGCCTTGTCTTGTTCTATGGCTTTGATTACAGAGTCTTTAAACCTCACAAATAAGGACTTCCAAAACTTGAAAAAGAAATATTTCGGATTCTCTTGCTTTAATAATTCAGTACCTTGTTTAGTGTCTGGCATTAAAACGGAACCAAAAACAAAGTCATCATGCTCTGCCAACAATTCATAATTTCTTGCTGCAATCACATTGGCAATGGCTTGGTAAACCAATGCATCCTCTATCATCAAAAGCGTTTTTGTCCTCTGTGTGCCTGATGATTTTGGCTCATAGTACTTGAATCCACGCTGGGGTGAATATTTTCCGGAAATGAGTTTCTCTGAAAGTTGCTTTAGGTTTTTGTCTAATTGAGCACCAAAGGCATGTATACCAAAACGATCTTTTACTAACCGTTCAGGCCAACATACGATTCTGTAATAGGCAAGTTTAAGGTTGTCCGTACTAAAATATATTTCTAAAGTTTTATCACTCATTCTTTACAAAATCTCAAAGTTAAAATTTGTTCCACTGTGCGTTGACAAAAAATGGCTCTTTTGGTTTTGCAATGGGTCGGCTTGTGTGTCGGGCAAAGCCAAATGTGCCATTTGTGCGGCTGGCAAAAAGAAATTTTAAAAAATGAGAAAGGTGGGCTTTTTCTTTCTTTTCTGTCACCTGTCCCAAAAGCAAAACACGGTCAGTTTGAAAATCTGTCCGCTTGGTCGATATGGTCTGTATGTTGAGTCCATTTTCAGTCATTGTCTTGCTGTGTCGTCTGTCTTTTTAGCATTGGTGGTAACTTGTTTTTAGCGTTATTAAAATTACATAATTTTTGCAAATTGGGGGAGATAGCGTTATGTTTTTTACCATTTCCTTTTTTCTTTTGCATTCTATTTTAAATCCAAATCCTCTATCGGACTACGTACCTGCATCAGATTGCGCCGGCTTACATGTGTGTATATCTCTGTAGTCCGCGTACTCTTATGACCAAGCAATTCCTGTATGTACCTTATATCTAACCCTTTCTCATGCAAATGTGTTGCATAGCTGTGCCTGAGACAATGAACCCCAACATCCTTGATTATACCCGCACGATGCATTGCATCCTTAAATACCCTGTATACACTTTCAGTTGAATAACGCCCTCCGGTCTGACCTTCAAACAAATACTCAACCGGACAGTAACTCTCTCTGTACTCATCTATCCTTTCCCATACCATCGGCGACAAAGGAACTATCCTGTCAACATTCCCCTTACCCTGCCTGATGTGAAGTATACTTCTCTCCCGGTCAAGATCCCTCAGACGAATATTGGTTACCTCCGACCGCCGTAAACCGCACGAGTAAATCATCCATAACAGCAATTTGTGCTTTATGTTTCGGGCCGAATTCAGTATGGAACTCACTTCCTCCCTCGACAATACCTTCGGTAAAGCCCTCATCCTCCTCGGCCGCTCAAGCAGCTCCGGATTTACTTTTCCCATGCCGGCCACCTTGTAATACATCTTTATGGCCGAAATCATCTGGTTCTGATACGACGGCGAATAACCCAGCCTTATGATATGATCAGTTATAAATTCCGATATCTCCTGCTTGCTTATTTCACCCGGCGCTTTCGGACTGAAATACCTGAAGTAAAATTCAAGAAGCGCCATGTATGACTCCTTCGTCCTGATGCTGTACCTGTTTTCATCAAGGTAACGACTTATAATCTTAAGACCCTCCCTGGCTTCATCCCCAAGATCTCTTAGCCTTATCCTGTCGGCCGACTCTTTCCTCTCTTCCTGAAGTACCGCATTGACCTGCTGCTTCACAACATTCACCCTTACACCCAGCGAGGAAAAATAATCAGCCAGAGAGTCAACCAGATTCTTCGACCATGGCAACAGCCACTCCTTGCTTCTGGCATCATACCTGCACCTGCCGTAGCTTTGCATCTCGCCAATCCAGTCCTTGCTGTACCTGCCTGTGAACTTCACCACAAGATAACCCTCACGTTCATTTATCCTGAACTCCACGGGACTATACCTGGTTTCGTTAGCCCTGGGCGCCTGTGGAATTTTCTTTATAGCATCCATGCCACCGGATACGGGCCGGTCAACCCGGCTCACTTCCCGGGCGTGATCTCCTGCAACAGTATCCCTGTCTGCCGGAAAATCTTTTCTGACCTGGTCCTTCAAAGGTTGGCTTTCAACTCTCCGGATAACTTTTGTGAAAGGCTGCTTCTCCTGTTGCCAGGCAGTCGGCCTCTTTTGTTCACCTGGTTTGTCTGCAAGCTCAGAAATATCAGTTTCGGAGTAGTCTTTAAGGGTTTTCAGGATAAGCTTCAGATTCTCTTCGGAATCATCCACATAAAAACACCTGTTGGTGACGCTGTACGAAACACCAGGTATGGACTTTACAACTTCCTTCAGCTTTTCATCATAGCTGAAAAAAATGGCTATCCTCCACCGTTCACGGTGATATAACCTCTTTAGAGTAACTTTTCTTTTCATATATGCAGCGAGATAGAAACAAATTTTTATTTCTCCTTTTGCCTTTTAACTTTCTCCTTTTACCTTTTAACTTTCTCCTTTTGCCTTTTAACCTTCTCCTTCCCTCCCGGGCATGCTCCCGCCCCGTCAGTCACAACCGAAATACCTGCATCTAATAACCCTAAAACCCAGATTACATGTGCCTGACAACCCATCTCCCGGAAGGGGTATTTAAAATTAAAAAATTTATACGAAATAAATTAGGATTGAAAATATTTTTAAAAATTTAAAACAAATTTATCGCAGCCCTTTACACTTTCGGCCGGAATAACAGAAAAAAATTTTATCTGTTTTTTCGGATCAGACCATGTACCTTTAAAAGGGTTTACGTTACCAATTGCGCCGGGAACGAAGGTTACATTTCTAAATAAGCTTTCCGTCCCGGCGCTATCGATTTCCTGTTACGTTTTGATTTACCAGCAATCCTGCCACACGGTACCGTCGAAAACTCTCAGTTTTTTGGTTGTTGAATCAAAATATATATCCCCTGCCTGAGCACTTGAAGGTTGTGTTCTGGGTGTTAAACTAAGAAGATCCCGTACTGTAACTTTCGCATTCAGCCTGAGGAGATCTTTATCAAATTCACCATATATCAATGCCTCTGTGCTTCCAGCATTGGAATTTTCAATTATCAGTTTTTCAGATGTGCCCTCGGCTTCATCAGCCCCAGCATAGTTTCCTATAAAGACATTCTTATTGCCATTCTTTACATAACAACCGGCCATTGGACCTAAATATACATTGTTACTTCCTCCATAATTTCTGCCTCCAGCTAAATATCCAAAAAATGAATTGTAATTACCTGCAGTGCTGCTCACCCCGGAATGTGCTCCAAAAAAGGCATTGCCCCATCCTTCGGTAATATTTTCGCCAGCCTGACTTCCCATAACAGTATTTTGTCCTCCTGTTGAATTCATTCTGCCTGCAAACATACCTACAAATACATTGTTACTACCTGATTTGTTTTGATTTCCCGAATAACTACCTATAAAAATATTTTGTCCTCCTGTTTCATTAAGTTCTCCCGACCTTCCTCCAATCATTATATTACCTATTGCATTAATGCTTGAAGTTCCCGCCCATGATCCTATAAAAATATTATAACTACCTGTTTGATTTGAAAACCCAGCCTGATAACCGAGAAACACATTGTTAAGCGCAGTAATACCTTTATTTCCTGCCTCGTAACCCACATAAACATTTGAGCTTCCGGTTGTATTTGATTCTCCTGCCATGTAGCCTAAAAACACATTCCCTGTCCCGTGAGTATTGAATAAGCCGGTATGATGGCCTATAAAAACATTCCAATAACCTTCGTCATTGTAGCATCCTGCCTTATTACCGATGAATACATTGGCTTCGCCTCTCCAATTTGAATATCCAGCATAATTGCCAATAAAAACATTATTATTACCAATTGTATTAGAGTAACCACATTTGTTTCCAATAAAAACATTTGCCCCACCACCTTGATTTGAGTATCCACTCATTGTCCCTATAAATACACATGAATCGCCTATGGTGCTTTTATACCCGGCCATTGTACCAATAAAGACATTCTTTTTACCGTAATTGTTGTTTTTACCGGCCCTGTCTCCTATAAATGTATTTTCATAAGCCAGATTTTCATACCCAACCGAGTCCCCGACAAAAGTATTACTGTATCCTTCAACATTTTTATATCCCGTAAAAGATCCCAGAAATGTGTTATGTAATCCAGAAGTATTGGAAAATCCGCTTTTATAACCAACAAATGTATTGTAATGGCCTGAGGTGTTGGAATAACCAGTCTGATAGCCAAGGAACAGGTTGCCGGTTCCGGTAGTATTGTTGAATCCGCTCTGGTAACCTAAAAAAGCATTGCTGCCACCCGATGTAATATTCTTCCCGCTCTGGTAACCCATTATTGAGTTGTAAATCCCGCCTGATAAACTTCTACCAGATTCATGACCAATGAAATAGTTCTCTGGTGTAAGAGATGTAAAAGGATATGGAATGTTTTTCGATTCATCAAAACTTCCTATGGCAAATCCTCCCTTAACCCCTTTTGAAGCTTCTTTTACATAAACTCTCGTGCTGTCAGGTGTAACTCTAAGATATTCTTCACCTGCAGCTTTCGATTCATCAAAACTGCCAATGGCAAATCCACCTTTAATTCCCTTTCCTGAATTATTATCGAGATATATCCTCACGCTATCGGGGCTCACAAGCAAATAATCATTAGTCAGCTTTTTCGAGTCGTCAAACCCGCCAATAGCAAAACCACCTTTAATCCCTTTGTTTAAAGGATTATCATAAATATAGGCTCTTATACTGTCGGTGGTTACTATAAAAAGATCTCTCTCCCCTTTCGATGAGTCAAAACTTCCAATGGCAAAACCTCCTTTAACTCCCTTTGCATCTCCGTCACTGACATATGCACGAACTCCTTCATTATATACTGCAAAGACTGTCCTTCCGTATTTATTCTTCACCTCAAACAAGGGCTCTTCCATATTACTGGTTTCCCCTGCCACTGTTAACTTCTTAACAGAACCCGTGAGCTCTGCAGCTGTCATTGAATAAGGCACAGACCACAGTCGTGACGAGCCCATTAATTTCCACTCACCATCGTAATATACTTCTGTCATAATATACCTGGGCGTTACCTTCCAGTCGATATCCGAAAATTTCGGAACTGTCGATGATGCCTGACGGGTACCTTTGCCAACTATAACATTAAACAACCCAAATGAATTAGTGGTTACTGGTGCATGCACTTCCTGCCATATTATCCCTGAAAGGGAGTCAGATTGTATCGTCAATCGGACAGGCAGTGATTGGTTCACTATTGCATCACCCGAAGCGTCGCGGGCAATGGCCTGGTAGTTAAACCCCTGCGGGGTTTGGCTCAGAGCACAGAGCGCAGGGCACAGGGCAAGAATGACTGAGAAAATAAACCTTGTCTTCATGATTATTATTTTTTACAGGCTGGATGACGGGGAAATTCAAAAAGATTGTAAATCCGGGCCAGGAAGCCTGTGGTTTTACAATAAGTTGAATTTTACTGAATACGTAATTTACGAAATATAACTATTCAAAGCAAATTTATTTGACGAACAGCCAATTAATGTAAATGAACAGAAGAATTTAATAGATGAATGAAAAAAAGAGGTTCAGGTTTCAGGGTTTACGGGTTTCAGGGTTTTAGGGTTTCAGGGTTTTAGGGTTTAAGGGTTTACGGGTTTAAGGGTTTCAGGGTTTCAGGGTTTAAGGGTTTCAGGGTTTATGTGACCAATTGCGCCGGGAATGAAGGTTTCGTTCTTAAATAAGCCTCCCGGCCCGGCGCTATTGATTGTTTGCAATGTTTTGCTACAAACAGTTCGCTCCTACAGAGCTGGTAGTTCAGAAATTAATTGCTAGCTAGCCCCCTCTCAGGGGTCTGGGGGTGAATCCTTGACTTCAGGTATGCCTCCTTTTATTTCCATGTGCCGTCAAGTTATACATTTTATTTCTTTTTTATAACTTGACACTGTTTATTAAATACTCTCACAAAATCGCGAATAAACCTTACAATAAAATCTGAAAGCAATCCTGATATAGTAATTACAAAATCAGTTGATGCAAAAAAACAATTCAGGTAATTGGTTTTTAATGTTTCCTTCTGACTCTCTTTATGGATTCCTTTTCAGCAGTAACAAAGAAATCGACTCTTGTGCCTGTACCATCCCCGAGATGAATAATTTTCTCCTTTGATACAAAGTCTTCTGTCCTCGCTTGAATAATATAATTATCAGGGTTGATATCTTTTACGCAATATGTGCCAAATTTGTTTGTCCTGACAATTGCCGACTGGTTCCTGTCACCTGACCAGATATAAACAAATGCACCCGGTAAAGGTTTTCTTTTAGCATTGAACACTGTACCATGCAATGTTGCTCCTTTAGCTCTGCAGAGTTCCACTGTAAAACCTGAGAAAGACATAAAATCAGGAATTTCTTTTTCATCAACGGTTCTTTTCAAGATTTTTTCAATCCTTTTTCTCACCGATGCCGTTTCGACATAAATTTCAAAAGGCAGTTTTAAAGCATGGTTAAACAGCTTTGTTGGTTTCAGAGAGGTATATATAATAAGCTCTTTTGTCTCACCAGCCTTAAGATCAAATTCTAGTACACAACCTTTTTTACCATCAGGCTTCAGAATTCTGTAACGGCCATCTTTATTGTTTTTTTCACAAATTTCTATCCTGCAATATCTGAAAAGTTTCTCAAACTCATCTGGCGGGGCAATAATGAACTTTCTTTTTCTTCTGAAAACATTTCGTATTATTATAGTATGTTCCCTGAAATTTCTAAGATTACTGGTAGATTTTGATTCTGTTGTCCCTTCCGGCTGGACTTCGTTTCCGCTCTCATCAACCGGGGGTTTTGCTTCTTCTTCTGGTTTTGCCTCGTTAGCCTTCCCCTCTCCCGGTTCAGGCACTGTATTACCTGTCCCCGTACCTCCTTTTCCTGTATCAGACTGCTGGTCAAGATTTCTTTGGGCCTCACAGCTTCGGTCGGCAATAAGCCACTGGATATCATCTATTCCATCCTGGTCAAGCTGTTCAAGGGTAATTTTTTCAATACTGGCCCTTGATCTTACACACCTGTGAATTTGGGTACCTGTAAAATTGTACGGATATACATGTTCATACGCTTCACCGGGTTTTAAAATTATATCATGTATGTTGACAACACTATCTCCAGTTCCACCTCCTCCTGAAAGAAATACAAGTGTTCCCGACCAGAACTCACGAACCGGGTGGGTGCCATTATTGCGGATAACAACATGAATAATATTCTGTTTATCTGCATGGTAGATGTCATCTCTTGCATCAGGGTCAGTTGCCTCCGGATGTGTCAGAAAAATATCCTTACTTTCCCACCAGTAATCGGGCGTTTCAGGTGGAATTGGTTCGTCCCCGTCGCGTATCCATAAGGAAGGCAACCCAAGGTACTGGTCGGCGGGATCGCCGGCAGGCATTTTCAATTTATACTGAGGAGCTGTAATTGATGCAGTAAAAGATTTAGCAAAAAGATAAGCTTTATATAACGAAATAAGGTGGTTTGTCGTTGGTTCAAGCCCTGCTGTGTCTTCCTGATCGGCATATATCATATCTCCGTTACCAGTACTGTCCCTCTGTTCAAACTGAAGTGCTCTGGTCCAGTAATCTGTAAATGGGCTACCTGCTGAAAGCGAAGGATTAGCTGCTCCGGAATTGCATGCAGCAGTGAATGTCATACGAAGATCAGAATCTGTAAGCTGGTCGAATACATCCCAGAAGCCAAAGCCATACGATTGCTGCATAAAAATATGGATAAATGAACTGTCTCTCAAAGCCTGTTCATCATAATCATAAATGGAGTTTTTTAACCATAATGGGTTAATATATACAGGGGTTGTATCAATTGTACCAATCTGCAATTCAAACTTTGAATTTACCGGATTAATCCGCCCCGGTCCTGTGAAATAGAAAAATGCTGTATTAAGTTCGCCGGGAGTAATATCTGCATCAAGCACTTTCGCCTCATCAATAAAACTATGAATCTCTGCTTCAAGTGATGATTGAAGTCCATTTACATCAACACCTGTGATTTCCTCAAGGTTGAGTCCAGCGATGGTGAATACACTATCGGTTAGAGATGTGACAGGAAAAGGTACTCTTACAAATACCTTTTCAGGGATATATCCATACCAGTAAATAAGTGTTTCAAGGACTTTCCTCAGATCAGCCCTGTACTGGTCGTTGTTCTCTCCTGCAAACAGGAAAGCGTACTTATCAAGTGGACGAGTTGAAATAGTCATGATTTCTTTAATTAATAATTATTTGATTTAATAACATTTACAACATTTTTCATTTCTTCAACAGTTATTTGCAGTTCGCCAAGTTTCTTGTTCAGTTCTGAGATTTGCTTTTTCTGGTCATCAATAATTTTTTGTTGTTCTTTTATTGCTTCAACCAGAAGGGCTGAAACCAGACCATACTGTACTGAAAGGTATTTTCCGCTGGATTTTACTGCTTCTGGCATAACCTGCTGAAGCTCCTGTGCAATTATTCCAACGCTGTGTTTCTCATCCATTCCGGCTTCCGGTATCCAGTCAAAACTTACTCCGCGAATCCTGGTAACTTTATTCAATGCGTCATTTATTGCAATAATGTTGGTTTTGAGGCGTTCGTCGCTCAGACTACTCCAAGGAGTTGAACCGCCGGCATCTCCAACAACATAAAACTCATAGCCTGGATCGGTGAAATCACCTGCCTTACCGTTAATTATTACTTTTCGTGTAGAAAAGTTACCTGAAATCAAAGGAGTTGTGCTGAATCCATTATTTATCCACAGATTGTTACTGCCAGAAACATCGGCGCTAAAACCTATAATTATATTGCTGCTTCCTGAATTATTATTACCGGCTCCAGCTCCTATAAACACATTCTTGCTACCATATCCATTGTTGTTGCCTGCTCCCCAGCCCAAAAAAACATTATAATCGCCAGATTCATGGAATGAACCTGCCCCTTTGCCAAGAAAAGTGTTGTATTTGCCTGATTCGTTGTAATAGCCGGTACCATGGCCAACAAAAGTATTTTCAGAAGTGGTCGTTGAAAATCCTGCCCTGTATCCAATAAAAGTATTTGCATTTCCTGTCTGGTTATTTATGCCGGTTTCAGTTCCAATAAAAACATTGTCTTCGGCGATGGTATTCTTCATACCTGACCTGTAACCCATGAAAACATTTCTGTAGCCTTCAGTATTACTGTTTCCGCTCTGGTATCCGAGGAAAACATTGTATTTACCCTGGCTTCCAAGGCTGCTTGGGGTTACTTTCACACCGGTTTCATGACCTATAAATGCATTAAGCTTGTCTATCCTCATAAAATCTGCCGCACCTGTGCTCTGTACATTTGTTACAGAAAAGCCGAGGATAGTATCTTTAACCTGTACATTTGTTCTGTTTGTACTGACACTAAGGTACTGGATCTTGCCTGCTTTGCTATCGTCGAAACTTCCAATTGCAAATCCGCCTTTTACTCCTTTCTGTTCCTCTTTAATATAGAGCCTGATACTGTCGCGGCTCACAAGCATATAGTCAATAAGTCCGCCTTTTGAATCGTCGAAGCTTCCGATAGCAAATCCGCCTTTTCTTCCTTTTGTGCCGGTATTATTCAGATAAACACGGGTGCTATCACGTGTAACTCTCAGAAATTCTTCCCTTACAGCTTTGGAAGGGTCAAATCCGCCTATTGCAAACCCTCCCTTAACTCCTTTTAATGTATCGGTATTAATGTATGCTCTTATACTGTCGGGTGTTACGATAAAGTAATCCTGATAGATTCCTTTCGATGAATCGAAACTGCCGATTGCAAATCCTCCTTTAACACCCTTTCCTGAAATTCCATCATCAACATAAACTCTAACTCCTTCGTTATAAACAGCAAAAACTGTTTTACCTTCTTTGTTCTTTACTTCAAATAATGCCTCCTCCATATTTGATGTTTCACCTGCTACTGTTAATTTCTTAACAGAACCCGTGAGCTCTGCAGCTGTCATTGAATAAGGCACAGACCACAGTCGTGACGAGCCCATTAATTTCCACTCACCATCGTAATATACTTCTGTCATAATAAACCTGGGCGTTACCTTCCAGTCGATATCCGAAAATTTCGGAACTGTCGATGATGCCTGACGTGTACCTTTGCCAACTATAACATTAAATAGCCCAAATGAATTGGTCGTTACTGATGCATGCACTTCCTGCCATATTATCCCTGAAAGGGAATCGGATTGTATCGTCAGTCGTACAGGGAGTGACTGGTTGATTATTGGATTACCTGTTGCCCCGTCGCGGGCAATGGCCTGGTAATTAAACCCCTGCGGGGTTTGGCTCAGGGCGCAGAGCGCAGAGCTCAGGGTTAGAATGAATGAGAAAAGAAATCTTGTTTTCATAACAATCTATTTTAGCGGCTGGATGGCTCAGGGGATCAGCGAAACAGATAACCTTGGGACAAGAAGCCTGTTGTTAAAAAATATTGAGAATTAACTTATTATGCAAGTTAAAATAAATAATAATCGAAAACAACTATCTTAGAAAAAAAATGAAAAGAATTACAGAAAATTTTTAGAAAGCTTTTAGTAAAAAATCAGGAGAGTCGTGATTTGTAGTCAAGATATGAAAAACTACGAATAAGTTTAAATTTTCCCTGTTTTGTCCAGATGCCTATAGATGGGTGCTGGACGCCATTGAATGTGGTCGTTTTGACCATGGTATAATGAATCATATCCCAGAAGACTATTCTGTCGCCCGGTTTCAGTTCATAGTCGAATCCCCAATCGCCCATAAAATCGCCTGAAAGACATGAGTTTCCGCCCATTCTGTAAATAAATTTTCCTTCTGGGGGTTCTTTTGCTCCCAGAATCTTTGGCTTATAAGGCATCTCAAGGCAATCGGGCATATGGGCTGTAAATGAGACATCGAGCATTGCAGTTTTTATCCCGCTATTCTCAACTACATCCTCAACCGTTGCAACAAGCTCTCCAGTTTCCCAGGCAAAAGCACTCCCGGGCTCGAGTATAACCTTCAGTCCCCATTTATCCCTGAATTTTTTAAGCAATCCTATAAGATGTTCAACATCATAGCCCTCTCTTGTAATAAGATGGCCTCCGCCCATATTAATCCATTTAATATAAGGAAAGTATTTACTGAACTTCTTTTCCACCACCTTTATTACCTTCTCGAGAGCATATGAATCGCTTTCGAAAAGCACATGGAAATGAAAACCTTCAATGTCTTCAGGGAGGCCTGTTGATAGGGCTTCAGCCGTGACGCCAAGTCTCGAGCCAGGTGAACATGGGTTATACAAACCAACGCTAATTTCAGAAAATTCCGGATTTATTCTTATTCCCGGAGACACTTTCACAGGTGACTTTTTAACCTGATGTATGTATTTCCTGTATTGTTGAAGTGAATTGAAAGTAATATGGGAGCTGTATCTAAGAATTTCAGGAAATTCCTTTTCTTTAAATACAGGGGAGTAAGTATGTGCCCGTGTACCGATCTCCTCGAAGCAGAGTCTGGCTTCGTTTAATGAGCTTGCCGCGGCACCTGATATATATTCGCGGAGGATATTAAACACACCCCACATAGAAAATCCCTTGAATGCAAGAATTATTTCAGCACCTGATTCTTCTGCCACATATCTTATGAGTGAAAGATTTTTTCTGAATCTTTCCTCGTCAATCACATAGCAGGGAGATGGTATTTTTGAGTAGTCAATTGATGCCACGGGGTTCGAGGTTCAAGGTTTGAGGTTCAAAGTTCGAGGTTTAAAGTTCGAGGTCAACATCGTGCAGCTCTACCCATGGAAGACCAAGTTTATTGAGTTGTTCCATAAACGGGTCGGGGTCAAATTCTTCAACATTATATACGCCGGGTTTTTTCCAGATGCCTTTCAGGTACATCATAGCCCCAATGGTTGCAGGTACGCCGGTTGTGTAGCTTACAGCCTGTGTCCCGGTTTCGGAGAAGGCTGCTTCGTGGCTGCAATTGTTATATATATAATACGTCTTCTCTTTTCCGTCTTTAATTCCCCTTATACGGCATCCTATAGAGGTCTCGCCTTTGTAATCCTTTCCAAGGTCACCAGGGTCAGGCAGTACGGCTTTGAGAAATCTGATTGGAATAATTTCGCGTCCTTCAAACCATACAGGCTCAATTCCAGCCATGCCAATATTCTGTATAACACGCAGATGGGTAAGATATTCCTGACTGAAAGTCATCCAGAATCTCGCACGTTTCAGCGTGGGAAAGTTCTTAACAAGGGATTCGAGTTCTTCATGGTAAATAAGATATGATTCTCTTGGTCCAATATTGGGATAGGTAAGTGGCTTATGGATCTCATGAGGCTCGGTATAGACCCATTTTCCGTTTTCCCAGTATTTACCTTTCTGAGTTACTTCCCTGATATTTATTTCAGGGTTGAAATTCGTTGCAAAGGGTTTTCCATGGTCTCCTGCATTGCAGTCGACGATATCAAGATAATGGATTTCATCAAAATGATGCTTTGCCGCGTATGCAGTAAATACAGAAGTTACTCCCGGATCAAATCCGCAACCAAGTATTGCCGTTATACCGGCTTCCTTATATCGGTCGAAATAGGCCCATTGCCAGCTATATTCAAATTTTGCCTCATCGAGTGGCTCGTAATTAGCGGTGTCGAGATATGAAGTGCCTGTTTCCAGGCAGGCATCCATAATATGAAGATCCTGATAAGGCAGGGCAACGTTAATAACGATGTCAGGTTTAAACGATTTTATAAGTTTAACCAGCTGGGGCACATTATCTGCATCAACCTGTGCCGTTTTAATTCTGTTCCCACCTATTCTTTCAGCAATAGCATCACATTTTGATTTGGTGCGGCTGGCAAGCATAATTTCCTCAAAAACATCAGGCAATGATGCAGTTTTATGGGCTACTACTGTTCCCACACCGCCTGCTCCAATAATTAGCACTTTTCCCATAATATATTGATTTAATTTAGTTTACTGTTTTAAAATTTTATTTCTTCCAGGTTCTTCAAATATAACACTTTTAGAGTATATCAAAATCTGCTTTAATTCATTACAAGTTATTGAAGGAATCTGATTTTTCATATTATAATCTGAAAATCAGAACAGGAATAATAATTGCGAAGCTTCGGTAATTATTTTTATTTTTGGGAACTTCTTTCTTTTAATGAAACTCTTCAACATACCGGCTATACTAAGAATTCAAAGCAATATTCTAATAATTGAAACTATTCTGTTGCTTCTGTGTCTGCCGGTAGGTTTTATTTACAGGGAACCCACGATGCCGTTTGTCCTTTCTGCAATTATAACAATTGTTATTTCAGCGGTATTATATATTTTGTCGGGCCATACTGACTTAAGAGAATTATCTCACAGGGATGGTTACCTGTCTGTGTCGCTTTCATGGATTATTTTTTCCCTGCTGGGTGCGTTTCCATTTGTATTCAGTGGTGCTACAGATAATTATATAGATGCGCTGTTTGAAACTGCTTCAGGTGTTACAACAACCGGAGCCTCAATATTCAGCAATGTTGAACAACTTCCGAAATCAATACTTTTCTGGAGAAGTCTAACACACTGGATAGGAGGACTTGGAATAATTGTGCTGGTGATTATTATCCTCCCTTCATTCCGTATTACCAACTACAGTATTTTCAGCATGGAGTCATCTCTGAAAGAAAAATTCCATCCGAAAACAAAATCCATTGGTTACAGACTTCTTTATATATATCTGGGTTTGACAATAGCCGAAATCATTTTGCTAGCAGCCGGAGAAATGGATCTTTTTGACAGTATCTGTCATACATTTGGTACTGTAGCCACAGGAGGATTTTCAACAAGGAACGCAAGCATAGGTGCTTTCTCGGAATACAGCCAGGTTGTTATTATGGTATTTATGCTACTCGCTGGAATCAGCTTCGTGGTTTACTACTATTTAATAAAATTCAATTTCAAGAAAGTAAAAAACAATGAAGAGTTATGGTTTTATTTAGCTGTCTGTATGGTAGCAGGTGCTCTGGCTGTATCTATATTGATAGCAAAAGGAGGCTTTTCTTTCAAATCAGCTTTAATGGAGGGACTTTTTCAGGTAATATCAATTATAACTACAACTGGTTATTCTACAGCAGATTATCTTAAATGGCCGTTGCCTGGTGTTGTTCTGATCTTCCTTCTTTTCTTTACAGGTGCATGTACTGGCTCAACCACAGGCAATATTAAAATGGCAAGACATTTGCTTGTCCTGAAAAATGTGAGGGAAATATTTAAGAAGCTGATACATCCTCATGCAGTAATTCAGATAAAGCTGAACGAGAGGATACTCGACTGGAATGTAAATGTATCAATTTTAAGTTTTGTTATCCTTTATCTCTTTACATTTCTTGTTTCTTCGATTATTGTTGCACTTAATGGCTTCGATATTTTAACTTCAGTAAGTGCAGTCGCTTCTTCAATGGGGAATATTGGCCCGGGTTTTGGTTCTATCGGACCTGCTTTCAATTACTCGCATTTTCCGGAATTTTGCAAAATCTTCCTGAGCTTCCTGATGATTGCCGGAAGGCTGGAACTGTTAACAGTACTGCTTATTTTCGTCCCAGAGTTCTGGAAGAAATGAATTTATCTTTTTCATTTTCAGTATGCCTGTATTTATAATGTAAGCTATTTAAGCTTAAATTTGTCGGACTTTTTGAGATTCAATTGTGATTCAATAGAATGAAACTTATTCATCCTGCTATAATTTCAAAGTTTCTAAGTGTTATATTACTGGTCGAGGCTATTTCGGTTACGGCATGCATTCCGGTAGCTTTATTCTATAATGAAAGTATTTATCCGTTTATAATAACTGTTCTAACTGAATTGGCTCTCTCTTTCATATTCTATCTTCCTGGAAGAAAGGCCAATCTGTTTCTTGCTAATATCAGGGATTATTATCTTTTTGTTTCACTTGGCTGGTTGATTATTTCAGTTACAGGTTCTGCTCCGTACATCATCAGTTCTTCAACAGAGAGCTTAATTGATGCTATGTTTGAAACGACTTCAGGGTTCACAACCACAGGAGCTTCTATTTTAACGGACGTTGAAACCCTTCCGCGCTCAATACTTTTCTGGAGAAGTCTAACCCATTGGATCGGAGGATTTGGGATCATTGCGATGGTAATTATTATATTCCCCACCCTGAGGAGTTCAGGATACAGAATGTTTAGCCTCGAATCCTCACTAAAAGAGAAAATCCAGCCTAAAACATCTTCAACAATTTTAAGGCTGCTTTTTATCTATCTCGGATTGACCTTTGCTGAAGTATTACTTTTATGGGGAGGAGAAATGGATCTTTTTGAAAGTCTTTGCCATGCATTCGGAACTGTTGCAACAGGCGGATTTTCAACCAGAAATGCCGGACTTGCCTATTATTCTGCATATAGCCAGTATGTTGTAATGATCTTTATGTTTCTTTCCGGTATCAGTCAAGTTGTTTACTATTATCTTGTTAAACTGAATTTTAAAAAAGTCAAACGAAATGATGAGTTGTTCTTCTATCTGGCAGTTATTATTATTTCAGGAACAATTGCCACAAGCATTCTCATTTCATTTTCGGGCAAAACATTTGAAACTGCCTTCAGGGAAGGTTTTTTCCAGGCAGTATCAATTATCACCTGCACCGGATTTGCCAACGCCGATTACTTATTATGGCCGGCTCCGGGCATGATGCTTCTGTTTCTCCTGATGTTTGCCGGAGGATGCACAGGTTCGACAAGCGGTGGAATAAAGATGGCGAGACATCTGATAGTTCTGAAAAACATAAAAAATATATTTATCAAATTAACTCATCCCGAATCTGTAACGACAGTAAAGTTTAACGGAAATTCATTAACTGAGAAATCAAGCAACTCTGTAATGACTTTTATTCTGGTTTATCTTTTTATTTTCTTCCTTGGTACAATTATTTTAGTCATTAATGGCTCAGACCTGCTCACTTCGGCAAGCTCAACTGCTACCTGTATGGCTGGGATAGGTCCCGGGATGTCAACAGTAGGACCCATGAGCAATTATGAGCACCTGAATGCAATAAGTAAAATAACCCTTTCCATTCTGATGATTCTTGGGCGACTTGAAATTTTCACCTTTATTGTAATATTTTCAAGATCCTTCTGGAAAGAATAATTTTTTCAAAAAAGTTTTTTACACTATTGATAATATCAGGATTAGTTAAATTATCTGAATGTAATTGATTGCATTTTCAAGTTCCTGAGGGGAGCCGATATCAAAAAAGTATTCCGGATTATAGTCGTAAGCAAATATATTTTTGTTTTTAGCAATATTCAGATAAAATGAAGTCATTGAATAAAATCCTTCTTTCATATAGCTGAAGACTTCCGGTTCAACTACATGAATACCAGAGAAAGCTTTTTCATCGAGAGAACCGTAATTACCGGTTAATATTTCCTCCCCTGTTGATTTATTCCTCCATCCTCTTATTATTCCTTCTTTATCAGTAAGAAAAACACGGGTATCTGGATAAGCCCTGACTGCAAGGGTAGCAATTCCTCCTTTCTCAATATGATAACTATAAATTTCGTTCAAATCAATATCGGTGATAATATCCACATTGTAAAGCAAAAAAGGCCTGTCATCAAAAAACCATCTGGCTTTATATAATCCGCCTCCTGTTTCAAGCAGTTGCTCACTTTCATCTGAAACTGTTAGTCTGAAACCCTCTTGCTTCAGGTTATCAATAGCTTTAATCATCTGGTTGGCATGATGATGTACATTAATAATAATTTCATCAAAACCCTGTGATGTTAATTTTTCTACGGCTATCCGGAGAGCTGTTTTCCCTTTAATTTCCAGCAATGCCTTTGGCCTGGCAGAAGTGATATCTCCCAGTCTTGTCCCTTTGCCTGCGGCAAAAATCATTGCTTTCATTCTACACCTTCCCTTGAATTAATTCATTCCGCCAATAAACATCCGCAGCCAGACTTACCTTATCTGATGGTGAAATACAATTACTTCAGCAAGTTTATCCTGCCTCAGCAATTCAGCCACTTTTTCAGCACAATAAACGGAAACATGTTTTCCTGATGAACATCCAAAGCACACTCTGAGGGTTTTAACTTTTCCGATTCCTTCTGTAGAAAGGGCTCCGGCAATTATCCTGTAGGCATTTTCAGTAAGATCCTGTACATCTTTCCTGTCATCGAGATAATCTGCCAGGGTTTTATTATTGCCTGTATTATTGGCTACTTCAGTATTTTCAGTAGTCACAATATGCCTGCAATCGAACATAAATCCTCCGTCGCTGGTAAAAGTTTCCGGAATACCCTTTTCAAAACTAAAACTCTCAATAATAACTTCAGGTTTCGGCCGGTGGTCAGTGTCGGTACTAGCCCACCGTGTGTAAAGGTTTTCAACAATGCGCAATAATTCAGGAAATTTTTTTCGTACTCCTTCACCTTCAAACAGTTTTTCTAGCTGCCTTACAGCGGCAGGGATACTGGAAGTGAAATTGGGCTTTCGTTCATAAAGGCCTCTGAATCCATAGGCTCCGAGTGCCTGAAGAAGTCTAACAACTCCGAACATCCTGTATTCATTCATGAAGTCATCCTTCTCAGTATTCATTCTCTGATTCAGGAGGCTGAAGTAAAAGCCAAGGAGTTCATCATGCATTTCCCTGCCCAGTTCCACATAAGGATCAAGAAGAAGAGATGCCAAATCATAATGTGGCGCTCCTTTTCTGCCTCCCTGGAAGTCAATAAACCATGGAATCCCTTCTTTTATCATTATGTTCCTCGACTGAAAATCGCGGTAAAGAAAACCATCGGACCATACCTGCTCAATTTCGTCTGCCAGTTTTACGAAATCTTCTTCCAGAAGTTGCTCGTTAAATGGAGTACCTGAAAGTTTCAAAAACATGTACTTGAAATAATTCAGGTCCCACATTACTGAATTTCTGTCAAACTTTTTCCTCGGATAACAGAGATTATAATCAATTTCACTGTCGGCATCAAACTGAAATCTTATAAGCTCCTTAAGAACAGATTTATACATTTCAGCTATTTCAATCTCACCTTTAGGTATTTTTCTTTTTTCCCCCACCCACATACAAAGGTCAATATCTCCGAGATCTTCAGTGAGATAAACCATCTCTTCCGGCAGATACTTATACACTCTCGGTACTTTCAGTCCTGCTCTGATAAAACTCTCTGTAAAGCCGGTAAATGCATCATTTTCCTTTCGGCTCGGGTTCCATACGCCCAGAACCGAAAAGTCTCCCCTTACCATACGGCAGTAAATTCTGTCGGAGCCTGATTTCGGCAAAACAGTAAGAGATTCAGGACTCTTACCCGTGAAATCCCTGAAAAGCAACCTCAGCAATTCATCCTTTATCATCTGACCGGGTATGACTTCAATTAATTATTGATAACTAAATAAAAGCAAACTTTTAACTGATTCCTGAGCCAGAAATTGATTAAAATTCGCCTTCTATACTCTTTTCGAGTTCGCGTGCGTACTTCAGGAACTCTTCAACTTTCATTTCTTTATAATAAATCATTCCGTGTGTTGCTCTTATTTTAGGGCTTTCATTATCGTAGAAGAAATCCTTTCCGAGTATTAGCTGTACTCTTTTAAACTGCTCTACCCATATTTTCTGTGAGAGCTGGTTGAAAGGACCGTCATGTTCAGGGCTAGGGAATGAAGCTTTTACCTGGCTGATATAGCAGTTTCTGAACGACCAGTCGAGTACTGCCATTGAGTTAAGAGAGACGGGAGTAAACACATTTGCCTCAGCCGGATGGAATTTATACCATACATTCCTGTAACCTATTATCCTGAGTGAAGATATGTCTTCCTCGCTTTTCCATTGTCTCAGGGCTTCAGCTATTGCCTGAAGTACTTTGTAATGAGTATCAGGACCTGAGCCTTCTGGATCGAGTACCAGGCTGAGTACAGTAGGTTTTACGCGCTTTAGTAAATTGAGTATTGGTTCAATATCACGCTTGCGCTCTGGTAATGGTGTAAATATGTCGCCGGTATAAAAGCCCAGTCGGAGATGTTCAATGTTCTGAACTTTCACTCCATAATGAGCCCACACCAATTCCTCTTCAAATTCCCGGAGCATACCTTTAAGTTTCTGAATGTCGGGAGGATTCTTCTCACCACTGTAGCTAGAATCGAGTACCTTGACCACCTTCTCAATTGTGTCAGTCAATTCCTCTATTGACTTCACCCTGTAAATATCAACCAGTGCCCTTGTAATTCGATGGCAGACACCTCTCAGCTTTCCTTCCTCATCATTATCAGCAACCTTATCAAGGTAATGAGCCACATCCTTGTCGAATTTAATCTTATAGCCTGCCTCAAAAAAATCTTTGTAATTCAGCATCTGTATCTTACCCTTTTTTATATGATCGAGGGTAGCCAGAAGCAATTCTTTAATGAGTGAGTTTGTCACAGAAGTAAAGCCTGAGGTCATTATAGCAAAATAGAATGTATTTGATTTTTCCCTTAACTGTCTTATGATGCAGGGAAAAATGCCCAGCATAATATCATCATGATGTGGTCCGGTATGCAGGAAAACCTGATTATATTCGTTACTTCCACCAGCTTCTATTTTCTTTTTTGTTGACTCAATAACTTCACGCACTGTATCGAGACTTACCCCGGGAATCATTGAACAGTATCTGTCGTTTTTAAGATCCTCAAGAGTAAGGTTATGGGCATACTTGTTTATTTTCAAGCACAGGTCGTAGATTGCCCTTTCAGTTTTCTCGAAAGTCCATTCTCCCTCCCGGTAATATTTTTCAATACTATCGTTAAGCTGAACAGCGGCACCCTCAGTTAGATAGAACCTGGCATTTTTCTGCCGCTGCAATACTGTAGCCGGATAAAGGTTATCGGGTTTGTTTTCCAGGGCATCCCTTACCACCCCTGCCTTGGATTCACCTGCTGCAAAGATTATTGATACACCTTCGGGGTTGGAAGTAATGGTTCCCAGCCCAATAGTAATAACGAGTCTGTTTCTTGATATTTCTATCCCTCCCAGGTCCCCTGCAGCAGCCGCCTGTGTCTCAAAATTTGTTGCGGTTAGCCGGGTTGTTGAATTATGGTCGCTCCCCCTGATATTAAAACCTATGTGACCATCGGGTCCAATACCTCCAAGGAAAAACCCGATGCCTCCCATCTCCCTGACTTTGTTTTCATACTCCATGCACCAGTTGTCAATTCTGAAAATAGACTCCTGCTGAATTTTCTCAAGAGGAGTAAGCGGTTCCCTGTGCCTCAGAGTAAGATCAATCAGATTATCAGGGAAAACCTCAGTATAATGTTTTCCTTCGGCAAGAGGGATCTCTTCAGAATTAATAAGAAGTGCCCTTTCAGGATCAAGACCAAAGCCTTTAATGTAAAAATTAATGACATAGTTGTAAAAACTGTTGGTCTGCCGTGGATCTATCGGATAAAACTCATCTATCTGAACAAAGCGGATGCCGTTTATTTGAGGCTTCTTCTTCAATATAAAGCCGTTCTCATCCATTATCTTTCTCGTCTCCTTTTTGTCCCATTCATTCAGAAGTTTAATTGTCCATTTAATAAAATATTCAGGCGTCTTACCGGTAGGAAGACTAACCACCCCTTCCGGATTTTCCGAAACCCATTCCAGAAACCTCAGCGAGGTCAATAATCCAAGTGATGGTATATTCGGAACCACTATATAAGGAAGATAAGTTGTAAATCCGGTTCTTCCTGAACGGCTAAAAAAGCTCTTTTCAACACCTGTAAAAGATTTCATATCCATAAAATGCATATTTAATGTTCTGACTCACTATCAATTGTTTTTACAAAAGCCGATAAAAAAGTCTTCAAATTATTTTCAATCAAATAAATAAAAAAATATGAGAAAAAATAATTTTTTTCAATAAATCTGCCATCAAATATATAAAACCACTTCCACTTAATAGCTCAATCTAAAACAAAAGATAATAGATAATTCTCTGCAAAATCATCCAAAATAAATTAAATTAGCAGGGCATTTCAGAAATAAATGATATTGATTGCCGACAGCGGCTCGACCAAGACTGAATGGAAGGTAATTGAAGACGGTGTTCCAGGAGATACCTATTTATCTTCGGGGATAAATCCTTATTTTCTTGGAGTTGAAAAAATAGTTAATCTGCTTAAAACGGAAATTCCTCTTCTTGAAAACAGGGAATTCAATAGTGTCTGGTTTTACGGCAGCGGGTGCAATACTGAGGTTAAAAAAGATGTCATCAGGGATGCTCTCAGCAGATTTGTAAGGGCTGGAAAAATATTTGTTGAAAGCGATCTTCTCGGTGCTGCTCGAGCTTTATGCCAGAACGAACCAGGGATTGCCTGTATAATTGGAACTGGCTCTAATTCATGTTATTACGATGGAAAAGAAATAGTATCGAATGTAGCACCCCTCGGTTATATTCTTGGTGATGAAGGAGGAGCAGCTGTACTTGGTAGGAAGTTATTATCGGCTGTTCTTAAAAAACAGGTCTCACAGGAAGTCATCGACAGATTTTTCAAAACCTATGAAATAACACCAGCTCAGATACTTGAAAATGTTTATTCCATGCCCTTCCCTAACCGCTTTCTCGGAGGTTTTGCAAGTTTTATCTCCTCAAACATAGATATGCCAGAACTGCAGGAGATTGTGCGAACATCGTTTGATGAATTCATAAAAAGAAACATCCTTCAATACCCCCAATCGAAAGAACTTCCTGTTCATTTCACTGGAAGCATAGCATGGAATTTCAAAATCTTTCTCGAAGAGCTGCTGGTCAAAAACAGCCTGAAGCCAGGAAAATTTCTACTTCACCCAATGCCCGAACTGGTTAAATTTCACATTAAAAACATAGATAAATTATAATATTGTGGCAAGAAAGCAGAAAGAGCATTTGAGTATCACCGAAATGCCTTCAAATTTTGACAATCTTGAAAAGATGTCAGTTCATGAATTGCTGATTAACATAAACAAAGAAGACTCAAAGGTTCCCCGGGCTGTACGAAAGGCAATACCTCAGATTGAAGCACTGGTTAACAGGATTGTAGAAAAGATGGCAAAGGGAGGAAGAATATTCTATCTGGGAGCTGGAACCAGTGGCAGGCTGGGAGTGCTCGATGCTTCGGAAATACCTCCAACATTTGGTGTTCACGACCGGATAATAGGCCTTATAGCCGGCGGTGAAACTGCCCTCAGGCGCGCTGTAGAAGCCGCCGAAGATGATCCCGAGAAGGCATGGAAAGAACTGCAGATATTCGAAATAAACAAAAACGATACAGTTATCGGGATTGCTGCCTCAGGGTCAACACCCTATGTAATTGGCGGTCTGACCAGAGCCCGCGAAAACGGAATTCTTACCGGATGCATAACATGCAACCCGAAAGGGAAAATTATAGAAGTTGTAGATTATCCCATTGTGGTTGTCACGGGCCCAGAATTTGTAACCGGTAGCACCAGAATGAAAGCCGGAACTGCCCAGAAACTGGTACTCAACATGATAAGTACCACGGTAATGATAAAACTCGGACGGGTCAAAGGCAACAAAATGGTGAACATGCAACTGACAAACAAGAAATTAGTTGAACGCGGAATAAGAATGCTCGTTGAAGAACTTAACATCCAGAGAGAAGCTGCACGACTGCTTCTTTTTCAGCATGGTTCAGTGAGAAAAGCTCTCGAATATTACAGGGAAAAGAACGATGGTAACAAGGGGAAAAACTATGACATATAAATTAACCTCAATAAGAATCGAGTAAAGTAATCTTCAAAAAAACGAAGTACTGTATGAGCAAAATAATAATCAAACTCTTCACTTCTGGTATTTTCTTTTTGAACTTGATCATTATAACTGCCCAGAATTCTGAACCACCTTTTCTGAAGTACCTCAACCACCCATGGGTGGATTCAGTTCTTAAATCCCTTACACCAGAAGAGAAAATTGCCCAGCTGATATGGATCTCTGCATATTCTAACCGGGGAATAGATTATGATGCTGAAATAAGCAATACAGTTAAGAGTTTTTCTCCCGGCGGCTTTGTATTTTTTCAGGGAACGCCACGGAAACAAATCGAAATGATCAATTACTTTAGAAAAATATCAAAGGTTCCACCAATTGTAGCCATCGATGCCGAATGGGGGCCCGGAATGCGGCTGGAGGGAATCGAAAGATTCCCATATCAGATGACGCTAGGTGCTATCCAGAACGACTCTTTAATCTATTTAATGGGAGCACAGATTGCCAGGATGCTCAAAAGAACCGGTGTTGATGTGAATCTTGCCCCTGTAGCTGATGTGAATAACAATCCGGCCAACCCTGTAATTAATGTGAGATCGTTCGGCGAAGATCCTGAAAATGTAAGCCGTAAAGCATTAATGTATATGAAAGGCTTGCAGGATAACGGAGTAATTGCTGTCGGAAAACATTTTCCCGGACATGGAGATACTGAAGTTGACTCACACGTTGATCTGCCAGTAATAAAACATGATAGAGACAGACTCAATTCAATTGAACTTGTTCCTTTTAAAAACCTGATCGCAAACGGAATCACTGGAATAATGCCAGGTCATCTGTCAGTCCCGGTACTCGATCCGACTGAAAACATGCCTGTTACACTTTCAAAATCAATCCTCACGGATCTGCTTAAAACAGAATTGGGTTTTAAGGGTGTAGCTATATCAGATGCAATGAATATGGGAGGAATAGTTAAATATTCATCGCCTGGTGAAGTTGAAACACAATCTCTCAAAGCAGGTATGGACGTTCTGGAATTTGTTCTGGACCCTGGTCAGTCGATTAAATCAATTCTGGATAATTTGAAATCAGGTAAGATATCCATTGCCGAAATTGATGAAAAATGCCGCAAAGTTCTTGCTATGAAGTACTGGGCAGAACTATATAAATTCGAAACACTGAAAACGGAAAATCTCATGACCGACCTCACCGACCCTTCCATATCAGCTCTTATCAGAGAACTCTATGCAAATGCTTTTACTGTTCTTAACAATGAGCAAAACATAATCCCTGTAAAAAATCTCGACAGATTAAGAATTGCCACCCTTGCTGCTGGTAAAGGTGAAATTACAGATTTTCAGAAAAGAGTCTCATCATATACAAAGGCTGACCATTTCTTCATCAACTCATTCGATGATCCAAAGGTTAATGAATTAATTGAAAATCTCGCATCATACGACATTGTAATTGCAGGTTTTTACGGCCCCGACAGAGCCCCTTCAAATTATACTGCAGCATCAGATTTTAACAGCCTTGCAGAGAAACTCAACAATCGTACCCGTTGTATTATTGTATGGTTCGGAAATCCATACCTTATTGCAAGGATGGAATCATTAACGAATTCTGCCGGGCTGGTTCTTGCCTATCAGAATAATATCATTACAGAAGACCTTTCGGCACAGCTTATATTCGGTGGTATCGGAGCAAGTGGGAAACTACCAGTTACCATCAATGAAAAATACCCCTGTGGATATGGTCTCATTACACCGGGTAACCTGCGTTTGAAATATGGATTGCCCGAAAATGCTGGAGTTTCATCTGTCAAACTCAGGCAAAAGATTGATTCAATTGCTAATGCAGGTATTCAGGCTAAAGCGTATCCCGGTTGTGAAGTTATGATTGCACGAAAAGGAACTGTAATCTTTCATAAATGTTACGGATATCATACATACGAAAACAGAACACCCGTTGATGAAAACGACATGTTCGACCTTGCATCCGTAACCAAAGTTTCGGCCGCTACTCCAGCCCTGATGCTGCTTCAGTCGGCAGGCATGTTCAATCCCGACGAAAAACTTGGAAAATATTTTACAGACTTCAGTAGGTCGAACAAATCAGATATGATTATAAGAGACATGCTCGCACATCAGGCTGGATTGGTTGCATGGATACCATTCTGGAAATCAACAGTAAAGAAAGACGGAAGTTTCAAACCTCGCACGTTCAGCTACGGATACTCCGAAAAATATCCCCTGAAAGTTGCGCAGGGACTTTATATTCACAAAAACTATAAGGACAAGATTTTTAAAGAGATAAAAAAGAGTCCGGTTAGCAACGAGAAAAAATATCTCTATTCCGATCTTACCTTTATCATTATGCCTGAAGTAATTGAAAGGCTTAGTGGCACTACATGGTATAAACTGGTGGAAGACAGTATTTATCATAAAATAGGAGCCTTTAATATATGTTTCAATCCTTATCTTAAATATCCTCCCGAAAGGATTGTCCCAACTGAATATGATTCTCTTTTCAGGAAACAGCAGCTTCATGGAACAGTTCATGATGAGGGTGCTGCCATGCTTGGTGGGATATCAGGCCATGCCGGGCTTTTCGCTACAGCCAATGACCTTATGAAACTGATGGAGCTATACCGCAACATGGGAAGATATGGCGGTGAACAACTTATAAGCGAAGAGGTTATGAAAGAATATACCCGTGTTCAGTTTCCTGAGAACAAGAACCGGAGAGGGCTTGGCTTCGATAAACCTCTGCTTGAAAATGACACATTACCACCTGAAAAGACATATCCCACCTACGGAGCATCACCTGAAAGCTTCGGGCACTCAGGTTATACAGGTACGTTTGTTTGGGTTGACCCTGTTCACGAGGTCAGCTACGTGTTTCTTTCCAACAGGGTATATCCCGCCAGAAATAACAACCTCCTGAGCGACATGAACATCCGCACGAACATTTTACAGGCGGTTTATGATTCGATAATTAATCCATAACCTCTACGAAATATTTAAAAATCACAAAAAATGAAAAACCTTTCAACCATTTGCTTAACAATTGTATTGATTTTCATTATATTACCAAAAACTTTTTCACAGCAGTTTAACATTCCCACGGAGCTCTTTTCAAGAGCCGAACGTACATGGTATCAGGAAACTTCTCTCAACGCTGACGTAAAAGCTTTTTGTGAAGCTGTCGGCCGACTGAGCAACTATGCCCATACAGAAGTATTCGGCAGGACCAAGGAAGGTAATGACCTGATAATTGTTGTGCTTGCAAACCCGAAGGTTACATCTCCTGCTGAAGCGGCCGCGACAGGCAAGCCTGTTATTTATATCCAGGGAAACATACATGCTGGAGAGGTGGAAGGCAAGGAAGCCTGCCTGCAGCTGACGAGGGAAATATGTTTCGGGACTAAAACCCCGTTAATTGACAATCAGATAATTATATTTTGTCCTAATTATAATCCTGATGGCAACGACAAACTAAGTGCCACAAGCCGACCCTCCCAGGATGGCAGTCCGCTACTAACAGGAGCCAGGGTTTCCGGCGAAGGTTACGACCTTAACAGGGAAGGCATAAAACTCGAAGCCATTGAAGCTAAGGCATTCATGAAGAATATAATCCTGAGATGGGATCCTGCCTTGCTGATAGACCTTCACACCGATAACGGCTCATGGCACGGATATACAATAAATTATGCACCATGCTACAAAAGTGCTGGCCTCGATATTATAACAGGTTACGTAAAAGACAAAATGCTTCCTGCAGCAACTCTATCAATGACCAACAGATCGGGAATACCCATATGGTTTTTCGGTAATCTTACCCAGAAGCCGGGAGAACTGCCTGTTTTTTCAACATATTCTCATCTGCCAAGATATATTGTGAATTATATGGGACTGAGGAACAGGATGGCAATTTTGAGCGAAACTTTTTCTCACGATAGCTTTGAAAAAAGAGTGCTCAGTAATTATCTGTTCCTTGTTTCCATTCTGGAATTTACAAATTCGAATGCAAGTGAAATTAAGAAAATAATAGCTGCAGCAGATGCTGAAACTATTAAAACAATTTCTGAAAAAGGCGGAATTATCGAAAGAGGAGTTACCTACAGGATAGCTGAGGCTGACAAGCCCTTTCCTCTGCTTATGAGGGAAACTGAAGAGTACAAGAGTGAAGACGGAAGGGTTAGGCGCAGGGCAACAGGAAAACTTTACTGGGTCGACTCTGTAAGATATTTTGATCATTTTTTGCCCGATAAAACAGCAAAGGTACCGTATGGATATATTTTCCCGGCAGAGCTGAAGGGTATTGCAGACAAGTTACAGGAGCACGGTATTAATGTTACTGTTATTGAAAAAAGAAAAGTATTTGAAGGTGAGCAATTTATTATAACAAAATACGCAAAAGAGACAAGAGCTATCTATGGTGGACATAATCCGGTGAAAGTTGAAGGCGATTTCAGAAAGGGTAAATTCACTGCTGATAAAGGTAGTTATTATGTTGACATGAGACAACCGCTTGCATGGCTTGTTTTTTACATGCTGGAACCTGAATCGGATGACGGGCTTCTATTCTGGAATTTTTTTGATGAATATCTTACCCTGAAGGGGGTCGAAAACGGCAATATCCCCTACCCTGTATTAAAAATATTAAAACCATATTGATCAGGATAATACAAAAAAGAAAAAGGAGAAAAATATCATCCCTAAAATAATCAGGATTAAATTTTCTCCTTTTTCTTTTGTTCTTATTTAGTGCCCAGGACAAGACTCGAACTTGCACACCGTTTCCGGCACTACCCCCTCAAAGTAGCGTGTCTACCAATTCCACCACCTGGGCATATTTTTTGCATTTCCTTGTGTGCCCAGAACAGGACTCGAACCTGCACATCATTGCTGATACTAGTCCCTGAAACTAGCGCGTCTACCAATTCCGCCATCTGGGCATACAGATTATAGATAAAATAAAACTCTAATCTGTGCCTTTCTTTTGTTTTAAAATCAGGTACTTCCTATTCCAGGCATCACTATTTCAATGAACCGACCAAGTACCCGATTCCGGGATTGCAAAAATATAAAAATTTGAAAAATTTCACAAGGTTGACATATTTTATATTTATGATTTATCCTTAAGACCGCCCAGGCTCCACTATGAATCTACCGCTTCCCCCGGACAGAGCGAAAATCTATTAACTGGAGAATTATACATACAATAGTTATGCTTACTTTGTTATGTATTTAAAAAATTTACTGCAAATAGATAATCCATTAAATAAAAAATATATTTTTGCTCCCTATTTTATAAAAAAGAAGATATTTATTAAAATTTGTAGTTGTTTTAATAAACATCAATATATCAGACTAATTTAATTACAAATTTAAATTTAACAGGTGCAAATGAAAATAATGAAATTCGGGGGAACTTCAGTAGGTACTGCTGAAAGAATGCGAGCAATAGTTCCCCTGATAAACACAGGTGAAAAAGTTATAGTGGTTCTCTCAGCAATGTCGGGAACGACAAATGCTCTCATTGAGATTTCCTCTGCCCTTTATGCCGGAAATATAAAGGAAGCAGGTTCTAAGATTGAGTCACTCAGGGCAAAATATCTTGATGTAGTAAATAATCTTTACACCCATGAAGAGACCAGGCAGACAGGCCGTGAAATAATTGATAACCACTTCAATTATATTTCGGGTTTCATTAACGGTTCTTTTACAAGGACTCAGGAAAAGGCAATCGTAGCGCAGGGGGAACTCCTTTCAACAACTCTTTTCCACCTTCTCCTGCAGGAACAGAACATAAATTCGGCCCTTATACCTGCATTGAATTTCATGCGTATCGACAAGTACGGTGAGCCTGATATATACTATATCACCGAAAATCTCAAAAGGGAACTGGAAAATTATCCTGATACCAATATTATTATTACCCAGGGATTTATATGCAGAAATGCTTTTGGAGAGATTGACAATCTCAAAAGAGGAGGTAGTGATTATACTGCATCACTTATTGGAGCAGCGCTCGATGCCAGTGAGATACAAATATGGACTGATATCAACGGATTTCACAATAACGATCCAAGATACGTGGAGAATACCTTTCCCGTCAGGGAACTTTCTTTTGACGAAGCTGCAGAGCTTGCTTATTTCGGGGCAAAGGTACTCCACCCATCAACAGTGAATCCTGCACGTGATAAAAATATTCCGGTACGCCTTAAAAACACAATGGAACCTGATGACCCCGGAACACTGATATCACGCAAACAAACTTTCCAAGACTATAAGGCAATTGCAGCCAAAGATGGAATAACAGCTATAAGAATAAAGTCGGACAGGATGCTTATGGCTTACGGTTTCCTCAGAAAAGTGTTTGAGATATTCGAGGTATATCGTACCCCCATTGACATGATCACAACCTCTGAAGTTTCAGTTGCCCTTACAATAGATAATCCTGAAAACCTCCCAGACATATTGAAAGAGCTCCAGAACCTGGGCACAGTTGAAATTGAAGAAAATCAATCAATTATTTGCATAGTTGGAGATTTTCGACCGGAGACAACAGGTTCGGCACCGGAAATATTCGAAGCTCTTAACACCTTACCAATCAAAATGATAGCTTATGGAGGCAGCCCATATAACCTTTCACTTCTTGTAGACACAAAAAATAAAGTTCAGGCTTTAAGATTGCTTAATAAACACCTTTTCAAAGAACAAAAATGACAACTCTTTTTCCGGTTAACAGGTTCAAAGAACTCAGGACACCATTTTATTATTATAATATAAGTGTCCTGAAAAAAACTATTGAACTGCTTAAAGAAGAAACTGATAAGTCAGGGTTTAAAGTTCATTATGCCATTAAGGCAAATGCAAATCCAGTGTTGCTGAAAATTATTTCATCATATGGATTGGGAGCCGACTGCGTATCGTGGAATGAAATAGAAAGGGCTTTATCCTGCGGTTTCAGATCCGATGGAATTGTTTTTGCCGGTGTCGGAAAATCGGATTACGAAATTGAAAATGCGCTAAAAGCAGATATTTTATGTTTCAACGCTGAATCGCTTCAGGAACTGATAGTGATAAATGAAATAGCCGGAAAACTGGGAAAAACTGCAAGAATAGCACTGAGAATTAACCCAAATATTGAAGCACACACACATAAACATATAACAACTGCAATTGATGACAGTAAATTCGGAATAATAATACCGGAACTCGATGAGGCATTAAATCTGATAAGTGGAGCAAAGCACCTCCAGTTGATAGGGATTCATTTCCACATCGGTTCTCAGATAACAAGGATGCAGGTATTTAAGAACCTGTGTGCAAGAATCAATGAACTTACCGAATGGTTCAGTTCACGAAACGTTTCACTTAAAATAATAAATGTTGGTGGTGGCTTAGGAATAGATTATCATGAACCAGACATTTTGCCTGCATTCAGGGAATATTTTTCAGTATTCAGGGAGATGCTCAGGCTTTACCCGGGACAGGAGCTTCACTTTGAACCGGGAAGAGCTATTGTAGGACAATGTGGAACTCTGATTTCAAAAGTTCTTTTCACAAAAAATGGCGGAAATACAAAATTTGCAGTTATCGATGCTGGTATGACCGACCTGATACGTCCTGCCTTATATCAGGCATACCATAAAATTGAAAACCTGACTTCCAACGGAGAAAAGACCCATTATGATGTTGTTGGTCCAATATGTGAATCGTCCGACACATTCGGGAAGTATGTCGAACTTCCTGAAACAAAGCGGGGCGACATTATAGCAATAAGGTCAGCAGGAGCATACGGCGAATCAATGGCTTCAAGATATAATCTGAGGGATCTACCCCCTGCAGTCTTTTCGGAAGACTAACCTTTGTTTTTCTTCCTCAGCATATCTCTCTTTACATAATGCAGAAGCTTCTTGTCTTCAGGATGCTTGGAAAGCAGGTCGGTCCAGTAAGCATCAATTGTCTGTTTGATTTCTTTCCTCAGAATCCATAATCCTATCAGATTCGGGACTGTCATCAGGGCAATTGTAATGTAGGAGAGTGACCATACTATCGTTGTATCCGTAAAAGAAGCTATGAAGAAAGCAACTACATATATAATTCTGTAATATATAACATATTGTGGCCCGAGAAGATATGTAATTGCCCTGTCGCCATAGTACGACCACGAAATTGCTGTTGAAAACGCAAAAAGAAGCAACCCAATTGCAACAACATATTTACCCCAATCACCAAGAATACTTCTTTTGAATGCTTCAGTTGTAAGAGGAGCACTATGCACAAGAGATTTACCAACAATATATATAGATGGAGAAGAAGGTTGCCATTTCCCGTTTACCACCTGAATTTCTCCCGTATAGGGTTTTTTATTTTCATACACAGTGTAATCCTCTGCAATTGAGCGCGATGCAATAAGAGTGATTTTGTTCTGGATTTTGCCTTCATTTACAATAAGTTTTCCGTTGAAAAGTGGCAAAGGTTTTTTATCTCTTACAAATTCAATTACTTTTTGCTTCTGCTCCGGGATCTTCTCATCATAAAAATCATTGAGAAATATCATGTCGGTGCTCTGAAACTGATTTTCGACTTTTTCATGCCAGACACCAGATGACAATATCGTCAGGCCAGTAAGAAAACATATTATAATGGTATCAATAAATGGTTCAAGAAGTGCTACCAGTCCTTCCGATACCGGCTCAGGAGCTTTGGCTGAAGCGTGAGCTATGGGTGCAGAGCCCTGTCCGGATTCATTGGAAAAAAGTCCTCTGTTAACTCCCCTGTTGATTGCATAGGCCACAGTAGCACCGAGAAAACCGCCTACAGCAGCAGTACCGGTAAAAACAGTTGTAAATATGGAAATTATTGAGGGTATGATATTATGGTAATTCGTAAAAATTACCAGTAAAGCACCGATAAAATAAAATATTGCCATACCAGGTACCAGCTTTTCTGTTACCTGGGCTATTCTTTTAATTCCCCCAATAATAATAAGTGCAAGCAAAAAAGCCAGGATAGCACCTGTTATGATATGATTTATTCCAAATGTTGCAAATACAGCATTGGAAATACTGTTTATCTGTGGAAGACTGCCTGTTCCGAATGAAGAAAGAACCGTTGCAACGGCAAAAAATGCACCGATTATTGCGCCGGTTCTGATGATTTTCCCGGATTTTGTTTTGATGTTAAGCCTCTTTTTCATGTAATACATTGGACCGCCCGAGACGGTACCGTCAGGCAGAATATCACGATACTTGTGAGAGATGGTTACTTCTACCATTTTTGTACACATACCTATTGCTGCAGTAACCATCATCCAGAAGAGTGCAGCCGGGCCACCAAGGTGAATGGCAAGTGCAACTCCTGCAATATTGCCTGTCCCCACAGTACCCGAAAGGGCTGTTGAAAGTGCTTGAAAATGTGATGTATCTCCAACATCAAGATGATGATCATATTTGCCCCTCACAATATCAATTGCATGCCTGAAAAATCTGAACTGCGGAAACCTCAGATAGAATGTAAAAAATATTCCGGTTCCAAGTAGAAGACAAACAAACCACGGATGCCCTCCGATATATCCGTCAAGCATTACAAGAAAATCATTGATACTCTGCATCATAATTTAATAGTGTAAGAAAAACACAAATGATGATTGGCAAATGTAACAATTTCCAGATAAGAAAAAAGCCTGAAGCAAATGTTAAAAATTCTTATTTTCATCAATATCAATAGATATCAGCTTTTGAGTAATGTTGCCTTGATGCAACATAATGGTGAATCTGAAAAATTCAAAAATTTATAATGCCCAGGCTATAAAGAAACACTAGCGCAATTGCAACAGGAGCGATATATCTTACAAGGAAAAAATATACTGGAAAATACCATGATTTTATCTCACCGTTATTCGTCATCTCAAGTTTTGTAAGGTTCTTATCATGGAACCATCCAATGAAAATCACTATTAACAGTCCGCCCAGGGGAAGCATTATGTTTGCCGTTAGATATTCCAGAAGTCCGAAGATGTTCTTTCCGAGAATGGTAAAACTGCCCAGTTTACCCATTGATGCCACAGTCAGAAGTCCGAGCACCGATACAGAAACAGAGGCTACTATTGTAGCTTTTCGTCTCACCATTTTTAGCTCCTCTACAAGGAATGCAACAATTACTTCCAGTACCGATATTGTTGAAGTGAGTGCAGCTATGGCAAGAAGAATAAAGAAAATCATTGCTATGACATTGCCAAAAGGCAGTTTCTGAAACACTTCGGGAAGAACTATAAATGTTAGTCCAGAACCTGATGCAGGAGTGCCGCCAAGTGCAAATACTGCAGGAAAGATAGCAACTCCGGCAAATATTGCTATTATTGTATCAGAAGCTGTCACATAAAGAGCTGTTGAGGCAAGATTATCTTTTTTCCGGATATATGAACCATAAGTAATAAGAGTTCCCATGCCTATGCTGAGTGAGAAAAATCCCTGTCCGAGGGCCTCAAGTATCACTTTGGGAGATATTTTACTTATGTCTGGGTGAAAGAGAAATCGCAAACCACTACCTGCACCTTTAAGTGTAAGAGCGCGCAGGCACAGCATTATAAGCAAAACAAGAAGAAAAGGCATCAGGATTTTTGCATAGCGCTCAATACCGTTTTTTACACCCGAAATTATTATAAGTGCTGTCAAACCCATAAAAATTACAAACCACAGGTAGGGTCTGAAAGGGCTATTAAGGAAATCTGTAAACATTACCGCAAGTTCCTTATTTGTTTTCCCTGAAAGGTTACCTGTTATTGCCTGATAGAAATATTCAAGTGTCCAGCCAGCGACGGTTGTATAAAACGAAAGGATAAAAAAAGCGGCAAGCACGCCCATAACTCCTATCAGGAACCATGGTTTGCCAGGAGCCAGAAGCCTGAATGCACCGTAAGGGTTTTTTTGTGCCGAACGGCCAATGACAAACTCAGAGGTCATCACCGGAATACCTATGAGCAGAATAAAAACAATGTATATCAGAAGAAATGCACCTCCCCCATTTTCTCCTGCAACATATGGAAACCTCCAGATGTTCCCCAAGCCTATGGCTGAACCTGCAATCGCTGCTATAGCACCGATATTGCTTCCAAAACTATCTCGTTTTACTGTTCCTGATTCACTCATGATTGTCGTATTAAAATAAATAATGTGTATTCAGAATATGGCCGCTAATATAAAAATTATTGAGTAACCTGATTTGTTTTCTTAACTCATCAAATAATTAAAGAAACCGACAGCTTTCCTGAAACGACAGGCAAAAAAGATTTTAAAATATGTTTATCTTTGCACTCTCAAAATTAAAAATCTAGTAATGGTAAAACTCACTTTTCCTGACGGTACGGTTAAGGAATTCAACGAAGGGATTACCGGTCTGGAAATTGCAAGGCAAATAAGTCCGCAGCTTGCAAAAGAAGTTCTTTCCGTATCGGTCAACGGGGAATTATATGATCTTACAAGGCCTATCAGGTCAGATGCAAAGATAAAGCTTCATAAATGGGAAGATGAGGAAGGCAGGCATGCATTCTGGCACTCATCGGCGCACCTTATGGCAGAAGCCATCGAGCAGCTCTGGCCTGGTACAAAATTCGGCATAGGGCCTGCCATTGAAAATGGTTTTTATTATGATATCGACCCCGCGGAGCATGAAATAACCGAAGACGATCTGATAGCTATAGAAAACAGAATGAAAGAGCTTGCTGCTCAGAATCAACCTATTATAAGAAAAGAAGTCAGTAAAAAGGAAGCGCTTGAGTTCTTCAAAAAGAAAGGAGATGAATACAAGCTCGAGCTTATCAGTGAGCTTGAAGACGGAACTATATCGTTATATACACAGGGCTCCTTTGTGGATCTCTGCCGCGGACCTCATCTGCCGTCAACCGAACCTATCAGGGCAATAAAGGTTCTGAGCATTGCCGGTGCTTACTGGCGTGGTGATGAAAAACGCAAGATGCTTACACGGATTTACGGCATCACCTTCCCGAAGCAGAAGATGCTCGATGAATACCTTGTCTTTCTGGAAGAAGCTAAGAAAAGGGATCACAGAAAGATAGGAAAAGATCTGGAGCTTTTTACATTCTCACAAAGAGTCGGGATGGGATTACCTCTCTGGATGCCGAGAGGAACTGAAATCAGAAACACTTTGATAAGTTTCCTTACAGGAATCCTGAAAAAGAGGGGATATAAAATAGTTGCAACACCGCATATAGGCAATGTAAATCTGTATAAAATTTCGGGGCACTTCGAGAAATATGGTGCAAGTTCATTCCGTCCGATCTCAACACCTCAGGAAGGTGAACAATTCATGCTCAAACCCATGAATTGCCCTCATCACTGTGAAATATACAATGCCACACCTCACTCGTACAAAGACCTGCCGCTGAGGCTTGCAGAGTTCGGAACGGTGTACAGATACGAACAGAGTGGCGAGCTGCACGGTCTTACAAGAGTCAGAAGTTTTACACAGGATGATGCGCATCATTTCTGCAGGCCCGACCAGCTCAGGGAAGAGTTCAAAAGTATCATCGACCTTGTACTGTATATTTTCAAAATACTGAATTTCAATGAGTTCACAGCCCAGATTTCACTGAGGGATCCCAATGATAAAGAGAAATATATAGGTTCTGAAGAGAACTGGGCAAAAGCTGAACAGGATATTATTGAAGCTGCAGCAGAAAAGAACCTTGAAACCGTTGTAGTGCCTGGCGAGGCAGCCTTTTACGGACCCAAACTCGATTTCATGGTAAAAGATGCCATTGGAAGGAAATGGCAGCTTGGAACCATACAGGTTGATTACAACCTGCCTGAAAGGTTCGACCTTACATATACGGGCAGTGATAATCAGAAGCACCGGCCGGTGATGATCCACCGCACCATTTTTGGATCGATGGAAAGATTCGTAGCTGTTCTCATTGAAAACACTTCAGGAAAATTCCCGCTCTGGCTTGCTCCTGAAAAAGCAGTCATCCTGCCCATCAGTGAAAAATACAACGATTATGCAAAAAAAGTTTTGGAATTATTAAATAATTCCGATATTTGCACTCTGATTGATGAAAGGAACGAAAAGATAGGTAAGAAGATAAGGGATAATGAGTTAAAGAGGATTCCTTACCTTCTGATAGTGGGTGAAAAAGAAGAACAAAGCGGCACAATTTCAGTTCGAAGGCAAGGAGAAGGGGATAAAGGAGCGATGACGCCTGAAGAATTTGTAAAATATGTTAAAAGTGAAATAAAGAGAGAGACGGAGGTTTGAGCTGAGATAAATAGTATTAACTAAAAAAGGAGGAACAGTTATTATTTTGCAGAAGAAAAATTTTCAGGGCAGAGAAGGATTACCTGCCCACAGGGTCAATGAAAGCATAACCGCCCCGGTAGTAAGAGTGGTGGGTGATAATATTGAGCCAAAGATAATGAGCATCAGGGATGCTCTAAGGCTTGCTGATGAGATGGAACTCGATCTCGTCGAAATCTCGCCAAATGCAGATCCGCCTGTATGCAAAATAATTGATTATCAGAAATTCCTTTACCAGCAAAGAAAGAAGCAAAAGGAGATAAAGGCGAAATCTGCAAAGATAGTTGTAAAAGAGATCCGGTTCGGACCTAACACCGACGATCACGATTACAACTTCAAGCTCAAACATGCGATTAAATTCCTTGAGGAAGGAGCAAAGGTAAGAGCATATGTATTCTTTAAAGGAAGATCAATTCTTTTCAGTGAGCAGGGCGAGATTTTGCTGCTCAGGTTTGCGAACGACCTGGAAGAATACGGTAAAGTTGAACAGTTACCAAAGCTTGAAGGAAAGAGAATGACAATAACAATAGCGCCGAAAAAGAAAAAATAAACAGAATAAATTAATATACAGAGAGATGCCTAAGACGAAGACAAATCCGGGAGCAAAAAAAAGATTCTCCCTTACAGCCACAGGAAAAATAAGACGCAAACATGCGTATAAAAGCCATATCCTTACAAAAAAATCTAAAAAGAGAAAGAGAAATCTGACTCATTACACGTTTGTGGATAAGGCTGATGAAAAGAACATTAAGCTTTTATTAGGATTAAAATAAATTATTTATTAACCAGGGTGTTAAGCACACAAGTTTTCGCATAAGCGAAGCGCTTACATCCAAAAAATGAAATGTTATGCCAAGATCAGTTAATTCAGTCGCTTCAAGAGCAAGAAGGAAGAAGATTCTGAAACAGACAAAGGGTTATTTCGGTTCAAGAAAAAATGTCTACACCGTCGCAAAAAACACACTTGAAAAAGGGCTACTCTATGCCTATCGCGACAGAAAAGCTAAGAAGAGAAACTTCAGGTCACTATGGATTCAGAGAATTAATGCCGGTGTACGACAGTACGGAATGAGTTACTCGGAATTCATGGGCAAACTTTCACAAAAGGGTATCACCCTTAACAGGAAGGTGCTTGCCGACCTGGCAATGAATCATCCTGAAGCCTTCAAAGCTGTCGTGGAAAAAGTAAAGTAATTTTATTTTACTACAATCCCTTTAAATGCTGATTGGGGGGTTGGTTTTAAATCCCCCATGTTTTTTATTTTATTACGCTAACCCCATTACACCCCCCAACCCTCCTGAGAAGGGGGGCAACCCCCTAATCCCCCTGGCAGGGGGACTTATGGTTTATGTTCACCCCCATAAGAGGGGGGCTTATGTATTACTTGCACTGAAATAGTATAACAGGAAAAGAAAACAAATTTGTAAACTTATCTCAGAATTAAATTAGAAAAATATCAAATTTTTTCAGGAAGATGCACTTATCTTGCTTTCATGAAGAACCTTTCCCACCTTATTTTGCGAAGTCCGCTCTTCTCCTTGTCTATTGAAAGCCAGATGAATTTGGGTTTTCCTACTATATGATCTTCGGGTACAAAACCCCAGAATCTGGAATCAGCTGAATTGTGACGGTTGTCTCCCATCATCCAGTAATAATCCATCTTAAAAGTATAGGTAGTTGCTTTCTGACCGTTAATGTAAATGTCGGCTCCCTCAATTTTAAGGTCGTTATCTTCGTAAACATCAATTATCCTTTCATAAAATGCAATGTTTGAAGTATCTATATTCACCGTTGCGCCTTTGTAAGGAATCCATAGTGGTCCGAAATTATCTTCATTCCATTTTAGTGAAGACTTATATGGAAAAATATGAGGAGCATACTCTCCCTTTCTTGATATCACTGGCTGGACGCTTACGACATTTGAGAAACCTTTAAGCTTTTCCACATTCTCCTTTGTAAGCGGCATGATGTATGCAGAACCCACGAAGTACTGGTAATCTGACCTTGAAATTCCAAGTCGTTCAAATGCTTTAGGGTTGATTGATGTTCCGTTTGTCTGGACCACATAAGTAGTTTGCTGGTACCGGGGCTCTGGGAATTTTTTCCCGTTCACATATACCACTCCATCATCTATAAGAATGGTATCTCCTGGAATTCCGATACACCTTTTTACGTAATTATCTCTTCTGTCGACTGGCCTGTAGACTATATTAAACCTATTACGAATCTCCTTTCTTGCACGGTCAAGATAATTTTCCCAGGTACCTGTTTTTGTACCGGCCAGTGCGTCGCTGCTTATCATTTCGCGGGCTGTTCTGCGTATAATTTCATAATAGCTCGTTGCCTGTTCTTCTAGAACAACGGTATCCCCTGCCGGGAAATTAAATACAACCGGGTCACCATTTTTTACTTTCCCGAATCCTGCCAGGCGTTTATATGGCCAGTGAACCAGGTCGGACCACGATTTGCCTTTAAAAATCGGCATGGTGTTCTGTGTAAATGGAAAAGCAATGGGAGTATTTGGCATTCTTGGACCATATGCCACCTTGCTAACAAACAAATGGTCTCCAATCAGAAGTGACTTTTCCATTGACCCTGTAGGAATACGGTAGTTCTGAAAAAGGAATATATTTATTAATGTAACGGCAATAACCGCAAAAATCAATGCATCAAGCCATTCTATCAGAGCACTGTTTTTCTGGTGCCTCTTCTTCCAGAAGGTCCAGTTGACTTTTTCCGTGATATAAATATCGAAAATAATACCCAACCCAAGAAGTAACCAGTAATTTCCAATCCAGATAACAACCAGTATATATATTATAGCTGCAATAGAAAACTTAAAGTATTTGTTTGAAAGTAACTTCAACATAAATGAATTATTGTTAAAGACTGCGAAGGTACTAATTATTATCAGAACCCAAGTATATCATTCATTGTAAAAACTCCTTTGCGTGATTTAATAAACTCGGCTGCAATAATTGCGCCAAAGGCAAAGCCTTTTCTACCTTTCGCCTCATGCCTTATGCTGAGGGTGTCAATTTCGGAGTCCCAGGTTACGATATGTGTTCCGGGCACATTACCTTCCCTCACCGAGCGAATGGGTATTGCATTATCCCGTGGGCTTTCGGCAGGGCACCAGCCTTCGTAAACAGGATGCTGTGCCTTAATGCCTTCGGCAAGTGAAATTGCAGTACCACTTGGAGCATCGAGTTTCCTGGTATGATGAATCTCTTCAATGAACGGCACATAGTCACGCAGGCCTGCCATCAAACGCGCAAGTTCTGAATTCAATCTGAACAGAATATTTACCCCTATACTGAAATTTGAAGAATGTATGAATGAAGTTTCATTCTTCCTGCATATCTTAACCACTTCGTCGTAATGCTTAAGCCATCCAGTTGTACCAGATACAACAGGCTTGGGCATCTCAAGGCATTTTACAATGTTTTTATAAGCCGATTCAGGAGTTGTGAATTCAATAACCACATCAGCATCAGCAAATTTCTCGGCTGTAAAATCTTCCTGATTGTTCACATCAATCTTTATTATTACCTGATGGCCAAGTTTTTTTGCCATCTCTTCTACTTCATGGCCCATTCGGCCATATCCTACGAGCGCAATGTTCATACGAATTCAATTTTTGCGAAAATACCTGTTTTTTTTAATTATATTTCAATTGTTAAAAATTTTACATTTATGAAAATTGTGACGTTTCTATTTTTAAGCGGTATAATGTTGATTATCAGTTCTTGTAATAGGGAAGAGGTTGCTGATCTTGTAATAATAAATGGTAAAGTATTCACTGTTGATCCTTCCATACCTTATGCAGAGGCTGTTGCTATCAAGGGTGAATTTATAACCGAAGTCGGGAAAAATTCGAAGATACTTAAACTGGTCGGCGAGAAAACAAGTGTTATCGACGCAAAAGGAAGACTTGTTATTCCGGGCTTCAATGATGCTCACATTCATTTTGGTCCTCTTGATCCTGACTATATAGAATTGAGATATACCACTGACCCTGCCACAATAACCGAAAAAGTGGCGGCAATGGTAGCAAAGTCGAAGCCCGGGCAGGTGATAAGGGGTGGTCACTGGGATCACGAGATGTTTACCACCAGGGAATGGCCTACAAAAGAGCTTATTGACAGGGTTTCGCCCGACAATCCTGTTATTCTGAGTCGTGCCGATGGCCATTCGGTGTTGGTTAACAGTTATGTGCTGAAGAAATCGGGTATAACAAAGAACACTCCCGACCCGCCGGGAGGTGAGATACAGCGTGATCCTGTAACAGGTGAACCCACCGGTATTCTGAAAGACAATGCCGAAAATTTAATCAGGCTGGGCGATGTTTCGGTCAGCCTCACTCCCGAAGAACAGAAGGCAAAGACATGGGAAGGCTATCTACTTGCTCTGAAAGAGGCCAGGGAATACGGGGTCACAAGCATTCAGATACCCGGCAGTGCCGATTTTGAAGTGTACGAAAAGCTTAAGGAACAGGGCCTGCTCACATCACGTATTGACATTGGTCAGGCACTCACAGGTGATACTAACAGACTTAAAAGGTATCTTGAGCTGGCGAAGAAATACCCTCGTGATTCGAACTGGATACGCTTTGGCTATCTGAAAGTTTTTGTTGATGGCTCAATGGGCTCTGGCACTGCCCTTATGTTTGAGCCTTTCAACGACCGGCCAGAAACATCGGGTCTGGCAATGCATCCTTATGAAGAGTTTGAAGATATGGTGTTGAAAGCCGACAGGATGGGGTTTCAGATTGGGGCTCATGCTATTGGAGACAAAGCTAATTTCTGGGCGCTTAATGCTTTTGAAAAGGCCATGCAGGTAAATGGCCGTCGCGATAGCCGTCATCGCATTGAGCATGCCCAGACGCTTCAGCAGAGTGACATACCGAGGTTCGGGCAACTTGGAGTGATCGCTTCGATGCAGCCAACCCACTGCATAACCGACAAAAACTTCTATGAGAAGCGTGTCGGATATGAGCGCAGTAAGGGAGCATACGTATGGAGAAGTCTTCTCGATGCCGGTGCAATACTTGCTTTCGGTACTGACTATCAGGTAGAACCCATAAACCCGATGGAAGGGCTATATGCTGCTGTCACTCGCAAGGATAGACGCGGCGAGGAGGGCGAGGGTTGGTTCCCGGAGCAGAAACTTACTATGGAAGAAGCAATAAAATACTACACCTGGGGCTCTGCATATGCACAGTTTATGGATGACAGGAAAGGTATTATAAAAAGAGGATATCTGGCAGATATAGTTATAACCGACAAAGATCTGCTTACCATACCTGAAAATGAAATCATGAAGACAAAAGTAGATTATACAATCGTTGGAGGGAAGGTAGTTTATTCAAGGAATGAGGAGTGAGGAATGAAAGGTAAGTGCAAAGGGTGGAGCATAAAGGTTTTTTCTGCGTCTCCTTTATCCCCCAAATCAGCTTCATCTTAATGCTATAAATCAGATTTAAACATAAATACTGTTTTTTTGTTATATTTAAGTCTAAAACAGAATATAATGAAGCGTCGTGATTTTATCAAAGCTTCTGCGCTGGCGGTGCCTGCGCTGAGCATTTTCCCTGCCGATCTCTCATCTATTGTGAGGGAGCAGCGACCGGGGAAGATGGAGAAGCGTTCGCTTGGCCGAACAGGTGTAATGCTTTCAGTAATAGGTTTCGGGGGTATAATTGTAAGGGATGTTGCCCCGGAGGAGGCGTCGGCATATGTTAAGATGGCTATTGATGCCGGCGTAAATCATTTCGATGTGGCGCCATCGTATGGCAATGCCGAGTTGATGCTGGGGCCGGCGCTGGAGCCATACAGAAAGAATGTATTTCTCTCCTGCAAAACGCAGAAGCGCACCAGGGATGAAGCCCGCAGGGAACTGGAGCAGTCGCTGAAGAATCTTCGTACCGACCATTTCGATCTTTACCAGTTGCATGCAGTAACAACCATGTCGGATGTAAATACCATACTCGGCAAGGGTGGTGCGCTGGAGGCGTTCCTGCAGGCAAAGAGCGAGGGGCTTATAAGGTTCATCGGTATGTCGGTTCATTCGGAAGAGGCCGGTATGGCGCTCATGGAGGCATATGATTTTGACACAATTATGTATCCACTGCATATTTCGAGCTGGCATGCAGGCACTTTTGGTCCGCAGCTGCTCGACATGGCGCATAAGAAGGGTATGGGGATCATCAGCCTGAAGTCGATGGCGAAGGGTCCATGGCCACAGGGAGCCGACAGGTCAAAATATCCGAAGTGCTGGTACGAACCATTTACCAGTGAAGAAGACATCAGGATGGGTCTACGTTTTGCTCTCTCCCACCCCATCACCGACCTCATGACCTCAGGACAGGGTGAGCTCTTTAAAATTGCTCTGGGGCTGAGAGATAAGCTTACACCGTTATCACCTTCAGAGGTGGAAGCCATTAAACTGAAAGGTGCTGCCATGGAGCCGCTGTTCAGGTACCCGTCGGTGGAATCGGTAAAGTAAATGAGGCATGAGGGGTGAGGAATGAGGAATGAGGGGTGAGGAATGAGGAATGAGGGGTGAGGAATGAGGGATGAGGAGAAATTAAGTTTGATCTTTGTGGTTTATAATATAAATTCAACGAAAACATCCTATTAAATTACAATAATTTACAACCAATCGTAATGATTTAATGACCACTGAATGACAACTGAATGACGCGCCGAGCTAAGCGAGGCGCAAATGACCATAAAGATGGCACGCGGATTAACATCAGTATCATAAAAGCTCCTCTTTGCCATAGGAGCCTATTCTTCAGTAAAGCGAACAGAATAGAATATAACCTTTTTAATTACTTTTACCTGTTATTGAAGTTTTATTCAGGTGTTTATCTGGCATTGCCAACCGACAGTTTATGAAGCACATACAAAACCGTAAATAGACAATCCATCCGACAATGAGAATTTTCTTTCTGATTTTTGTTTTACTGCATGCACTTATCCATCTTCTCGGATTTGTGAAAGGATTTGGCATAAGGGAAGTGAAAGAACTGACACTTCCAATAACAAAACCCATGGGCCTGTTGTGGCTGTCGGCAACTGTTCTGCTGGTGGCTTATGCCATATCATACCTGACACATAGCAGGCATGCCTGGCTGATCGGATTTATTGCCGCAGCCATTTCAGAGATACTAATAATTATGTTCTGGAAAGATGCCAGGCTCGGAACATTGCCCAATGTTATCATTTTACTTGTGTCTTTTGTTTCATATGGTCAATACAGTTTTCAGAATCTTGTCAGGCAGGAAACAGAAGCCATGATTAGTCAGTGCAGCAGAATTTCTAAAGGGAAGATTATCTCAGAAAACGATATAGGCCAGTTACCGGAACCGGTTAAAAAATGGCTTAATAATTCAGGGGTAACAGGCAAATCCTTTATAAGTGTGGCAAAGTCCATTCAACAAGCTGAAATGAAGATGAAACCAGGTCAGAAAAAATGGATGAAGGCATCAGCCGTTCAGTATTCTTTTATTGATGTACCTGCTTTTATCTGGATAGCTGATGTGAAAGTGAATCCATTCCTGAGTTTTGCAGGAAGAGACAGATTTATAGATGGCAAAGGGGAAATGTTGATTAAGTTGAATTCTCTGATCAATATAGTATATGAACAGGGAGAGAAACTTGATGAAGGAGCTTTACAGCGTTATCTGGGCGAAATGATATGGTTCCCTTCACTTGCACTCAGTCCTTTTATCACCTGGCAGCATATTGATGACAATACTGTTATTGCAACTATGAGTTTCAACGGAACAACAGGAAGCGGCACTTTTTATTTTGATAGCAATGGAGATTTTGTAAAGTTTTCGGCATTGAGATACATGGGTAACAAACCGGATTCAAAACGATACGAATGGGTGATACTGGTTGACGGATATAAGACTTTCGAAGGCATAAAGGTACCTTCAAAAATGACCGCTACATGGAAGCTTGAAGAGGGGGACTGGACGTGGCTTAAACTGGAGATTATTGAGATTAAGTATAACTAGATTGTAAATCTTATAAATACCGGATAATTTTGTTAATAATAGAATAACTTGCCTGCACAGAGATTTTCGGTTGTTATTTCCAGTCTAAATAACAAAGAAAATAGGCAAATGAAATAAATCGAATTTTTCTTTATGAAACGACCCGCTTTCATATTTCCATATCCGGCTTACGACAGTCAGACATGCCCCATGGATAATGCCAAATGACATTAAATTGGAGTTACGGGTAAATCAACCTTTCATAGGGTCCGGAGGTTGCCCGCTCCTTCCCATTTCCAAATTCTCCATTATCTTCATCGCCTCCTCCCTGCTACTTCCGCAGAAATCCGGATCGGGCCTAAAATCAATACATACTTTTGGTCGAAGTTCACTTCCATACAGTGCGCAGCGGTAATCGTCAGTGAGATGTATGCATCTTATACCCGCAGGTTTGCCACAGGGCATACCTGGAATGGGCGATGATATTGAAATCGCAATACAGCAGGCTCCACAATAGGGGCGACACTCCACTTACAGAAAGAGATTAATTCCAAATATTACAAAAATACTTAATTCAGTGGATCTTCATTTAGTCAGAGGAATGAGGAGTGAGAGATGAGGGTGAGCTGAGCAGTATTATCGAACAGAAAGTTTATATTAATTAATTAAGTAAATTATAATATTTTAAACTCATAAACATTTTATATCAGACTAAAACTTCCCGAAATGAAAACTCAGTTCTTGCCGGCCGTTTTTACTATAATCCTGATGGTCTTTTTAATAGATTATTTATCAGGTCAATCTGCAGGTCAGCTGGCAACAGGGAAAAAATTCATTAACGCCCGCGTGACAGAGGTTGTAAGGGTTAAAACAGGTATCGGTCAGGAAAATATGGGTGCCCTCAGTCCGCCCGAAGCTGAGGCAAATGTTCCTATGAGCTTCACATTCAGCGATTAAGGACAGAATCAATTAAACTCGAGAGTTCAAGTATAACGCGATGTAAAAAGAACAGTTACAATAAAGACTCTGTTTTGGTATTTTTAGGGAGTCAAAATATAACTTTCAAGTTGGTAATAGGCGATTCTTTTTACCAAACATGATAAAAATGAAGAAGAAAAAATACGTTTTGAATCATTGTAAATTTGTATTTCAGTGAATCATTATACCTCCGGTTTTTACTAATAATCCAATAAAAAATTCAGTTGATCAAGCAAAACTTCTTAAATTTGTATTGCAATAAAAAAGTGCTGATTTCAAATTCCATAAAAATATACAAAATAGTATAGTTTATTTTGAGTTAAGTGTATATCATTTTTTTCTAGATTGATTTTATTAAATGAAAAAGCGCCTTATAATTGTTGCAAACCGGCTTCCTGTAAAAGTTACGCAGATCGATCCTTTTACATTACAGGAATCTGAAGGAGGTTTGGCCACTGGTCTAAACTCTCTTGATACTAATTATGAGAAGCACTGGATAGGATGGCCTGGTGTGTATGCCAAGAACAGGAAAGAGCGTTCAATTATCTTAGAAGCACTGAAGAAGAAAAACATTCATCCAGTATTTCTGAGCCGGCAGCAGGTGGAACTTTTCTATGAAGGATATTGCAACGGCACTCTCTGGCCCTTGTTCCATTATTTTTATGTCTACACTGTTTACAATGAAAAATATTACAGCGTATATCAGGAGGTTAACAGACTTTTTCTCGAAAAAGTGCTCGAGGTAGCCAGAGAAGGTGATATTTTGTGGATACATGATTATCATCTATTGATTCTTCCGGGTATGATACGGGAAAAATGGAAAAATGCTTCAATTGGTTTTTTCCTGCACATTCCATTCCCGTCATACGAACTTTTCAGGTTTCTGCCAGAACGAAAGGAGATCCTCCGCGGGCTATTAGGGGCTGATCTGGTGGGTTTTCACACCTATGATTACATGAGACATTTCCAGAGTACTGTTTACCGTATCCTTGGGTATGAATTCAAACTAAATGAAATGATCATTGATAGCCGTATGGTGAGGATAAACTCTTTTCCGATGGGAATAAAATTTGAGAAGTTCTACCATTCTTCGGAAAATGAGAAGGTAATCTCATACATAAAAGAGTTCAGATCGACATATGGTAATCAAAAGTTCATTTTGTCAGTCGACAGACTTGACTATAGTAAAGGAATATTGAACAGACTTGAAGGTTTTGAACTTTTTCTTGAGAAGAATCCTGAATACAGGGGGCAAATATCACTATTAATAATAGTAGTGCCTTCAAGGACCAATGTGGAACAATATCGTAAGCTGAAAAACAGAATTGATCAGTTGATAGGCAAAATAAACGGAAAATACTCAACTATCGACTGGGTGCCAATATTTTATTTCTTCCGCAGTTTCGATTTCGAACAATTGTGCGCCATATACTATATTTCAGAAATAGCCCTTGTTACCCCTCTGAGAGACGGCATGAACCTTATTGCCAAGGAATTCATAGCCACAAAAAAAGACACACCGGGAGTATTGATCCTGAGCGAAATGGCAGGCTCTGCAATCGAGCTTAAGTCTTCAATAATTATTAATCCAAATAATGTAAATGAAATAGCAAATGCAATTCTGACAGCCTGCAGAATGACAGATGAAGAAAAATACGACCACATTAAGAAACTGCAGGAGAGAGTCAGGTCACAAAATGTAGATAAATGGGCAAACGACTTTATTTCCGAACTGGAAGACATAGCAGAAAAGAATCTTAAAATTCAGGAAAAAGAAATCAATCAGAAAGAAACTGACAAAATCAGGGATCTGTATAAAAAATCAAAGCAACGCTTAATCATTCTGGATTATGACGGAACTCTCGTTCCTTTTAATGCTGACCCTAAATTGGCAATTCCTTCCGAGAAGATATTGAAAACTATCAAAAAACTCGTTGACGATTCTTCAAATACAATAATCATTAACAGCGGCAGAAAGAAAGACTTTCTCGACAAGTATTTCACTGAATCTAAAGTGATATTAATTTCTGAACATGGATCATTCCTGAGAATTAACGGCATATGGGAAAACTTTCTGAAACAGGATTCTGACCCCGGCTGGAAAGAAGAAATTTTACCTATCCTCAATAAAATTACAGACAAGACGCCTGGTTCAATGATTGAAGAAAAAGAGTCTGGACTGGTGTGGCATTACAGAAATACAGACAAATGGCTGGCAGAACTAAGAGAAACTCAACTGATGAACATGCTGGTTTACCATTGTACAAAAAACAACCTGAGCCTTATGAAAGGCAATAAAGTGATAGAAATCAAAGTGTCAGGATCAAATAAAGGTATAGCAATTACGCGCTTTATTGAAATGAAGAAATGGGATTTCATAATGGCTATAGGGGACGATGTTACAGATGAAGACATGTTTGATGTACTTCCTGATTATGCATTGTCGATCAAAATCGGACAATTCTCGGAAAATGCCAGGTATACCCTTAGATCTCCTCAGAAGGCGGTTGAATTTCTGGAGATTCTGTCTGAAAGTGAAATTTAAAATTAATTGACACTTTAGTGCAAAAATTATCATGAATACTGCTCAAACTTAAAAATATGTTATGATTAAAAATTACAGCACTTTATGAATAATTTGAATTATGGCATAATAGGTAATTGCCGAACCGCAGCACTAATTTCAGAAGCAGGCTCAATTGACTGGCTCTGCATGCCTGATTTCGATTCCCCTTCGGTATTTGCAAAGATTCTGGACAATGATAAAGGAGGCGAATTCAGCATACATGTCAATGATTCTTACAAAATAAGTCAGCATTACCTGGATCGTACAAATATCCTGATTACGAAGTTCTCCAATAATGTTGACGCTTTTGAAGTCATTGATTTCATGCCAAGGTATAAAACTGAAGATGGCTTATATTACAATGCTCCTGAGATTTACAGATACATAAGATATATTTCTGGCAGCCCGACAGTCCGGTTCAGATATAAACCAGCACTGAATTATGCCATCACTCCAACCACGACTGTAAAAAACAGTAAATTCATAAAAAGCTACAACCTCAAAGGAGCTTACGATTCAATATACCTGTATACAGAATTCGATTTTGAAGACTTGCTTAACGAAAATGATATTGTTATTAAGAAAAATGGATTTTTCCTGATTTCTTATAACCAGAAACTGATTAAAATAGATATTCAAAGAGTTTACCTCGAATATCAGCGTACAAAAGTTTACTGGATGAACTGGGTAAACAGGACTACAATATTTCCGCTTTACCAGTATGAAATAATTCGCAGCGCGCTGGTTCTGAAACTATTAACATACAACAGAACTGGTGCAATACTTGCAGCTGCCACAACCTCACTGCCTGAAATCATCGGGGAATCAAGAAACTGGGACTACCGGTACTGCTGGATCAGAGACACATCAATGGTTATTGAGACTCTTCTAAGAATGAACCATGTCGGAACAGCACAGGATTTTTTCAGATTCCTGTTAAACATTATAACTGATAAAGATGAAGACCTGCAGATAATGTATGGTATCAGAGGTGAAAAGAAATTACCGGAAAAAGTTCTGAATCATCTCTCAGGTTACAAAAATTCCAAACCTGTAAGAATAGGGAATGCTGCTTATCTGCAAAAACAACACGACATTTATGGAATATTAATGGATGTAATTTTAAAAAGCTTCCAGACATTTCCCCAGACTCTTGATACCTGCGAAGAGCTATGGACTATTGTCAGAGGAATCGTAAGGATTGTTGAAAACAACTGGTTCAAACCCGACAGGGGAATATGGGAAATTAGACGCGAACAAAAACATTTTGTTATTTCTAAAGTTCTTTCATGGGTGGCAATAGACAGAGCCGTTAGGCTGGCTGAGCTATTCAGCAATCATGATCTCGCAATGCAATGGAGAAAAGTTGGGGACAAAATAAAAAATGATGTAATGGTTAATGGCTGGAATAATAAGATCAAATCATTTACGCAATCATACGGGGACAATTACATGGATGCGGCTAATTTATTAATGGAAAAATACGGCTTTATAGAAGCAGATAATCCAATGTATATCAGCACCGTTATGAGAATTAAGAAGGAACTGCTCCGAAACGGATTAATGTACAGATATTATAATCACGACGGGTTCGGCATACCTAAAAACTCCTTCACAATCTGCACGTTCTGGATGATTGAGGCCCTGTATAAAATAGGTCATAAAGAAGAAGCCAGGGAATTGTTTTTCAACTTAATGAAATACAGTAATCATTTAGGTCTCTACAGTGAGGGTATTGACATGGAAACAGGAGAACTTCTCGGAAATTTCCCTCAGGCATATTCACATCTAGCACTTGTTCAAACTGCAATTCTCCTGAATGAGAATATAGAAAAAGAAACTCAGGTTCAATTTATTAAACCCTGATACTCTTAACAGGATGTTTGATATCTTATTCTTCGTATTTTTGAAGCAAAATTCCTGATATGCGGATTGATATCATCACTGTTTTACCGGAATTGCTTCAGAGTCCTTTAAGTCATTCGATAATTAAAAGAGCCCGTGAAAAGGGTATTGTGGAGATAAATGTTATCAATCTCAGGGATTATGCCACTGATAAATACAAAAGCGTTGACGATTATGCTTACGGGGGCGGTGCTGGCATGGTTATGATGATAGAGCCTGTTTACCGGGCACTGGAAGCTCTTAAAAAAGAAAGACAATACGATGAAATTATTTATACTTCTCCCGACGGCATCAGGTTCGACCAGAAACTTGCCAACAAGTTATCCCTTCTGAACAACATCATAATCCTTGCCGGGCACTATAAAGGTGTGGATCAGAGAATCAGGGACAATCTCATAACTATGGAAATCTCCATTGGAGATTATGTGCTCTCGGGAGGCGAGCTGCCTGCCGCTGTCATAACCGACGCTGTGGTTAGACTCCTCCCTGGGGCCATCTCTGATGAACAGTCGGCTCTCACTGACTCTTTTCAGGATGACCTCCTCGCTCCACCAGTATATACCCGACCCGCTGAATTCTTGGGATGGAAAGTGCCCGAGATACTCCTTTCAGGCAATACACCCGAAATAGAAAAATGGAGACTGGAACAATCTATCGAAAGAACCAGACGTCTGAGACCTGATCTGCTTAAAGATGAAAAGTAAATACTTGTTAAAATACATAATTCCTTTTTTCAGCATACTGCTTTGCCTGAGTTATTCATGCAAAAAGCCATCATTCGATCAGCTGCTGCGAGAGGGTTTCATCAACCCGCCTGACTCGGCGAAGCCGGGTGTTTACTGGTACTTCATGGATGGCAATATTGATAAAAAAGCTATTACAGAAGACCTTGAAGCGATGAAACAGGCCGGGATAGGCTATGCGCTGTTTCTTGAGGTGAATGTTGGCATTCCACGCGGTAGTGTCGATTTTATGAGCGAAGAATGGATGGAACTTTTTGCTCATGCAGTGAGAGAAGCAGAAAGGCTTGGTATAAAAATAATACTGGGTTCCGGGCCGGGTTGGGCTGGCAGCGGCGGACCATGGGTTAAACCCGAACAAAGTATGATGCATATTGTGGCAGCCGACACCGTTGTTACGGGTCCAGTATTATTCGACGCCCAGCTCCCCCTACCCGCGCCAAAAAAACCTTTCTTTGGCGAAAATACACTTACACCTGAACTAAAGGAACTCAGAGATAACTGGTACGAGGACATAAGAGTGCTTGCCTTTCCTGCTCCAGAAAAGCAGAATAAAATTGAAAACCTTGACGAAAAAGCCTTTTATTACAGGGCTCCATACACTTCGCAACCGGACGTTGAGCCCTTTATCCTCCCCTTCGACAGTACAAAAGAAACCACAGAGCCATCAGTAAAAAAGGATAAGATTATAGACCTTACCCTGATATACCAGGGCAACGGAAGACTAACATGGAATGTACCACCAGGCAGATGGGTGATAATCCGTTTCGTAAAACGCAATAATGGAGCTGTTACACGTCCCGCACCCCTTCCCGGATTGGGTTTTGAATCGGACAAATTCGACACCGCCGCGCTGGGTGAACATTTCAGAGCTTTTACAGAAAATCTTATAAAAAAGGTAAACAAAGGCCGGAAATCGTCCTCACCGGGCTGGACCATGCTGCACATAGACAGCTGGGAGATGGGTGCCCAGAACTGGAGCCACAGATTTATTGATGAATTCATTGCACGAAGGGGGTACGACCCCGTTCTCTATCTGCCAGTATTCGCAGGTTACACAGTTAATTCCGCAGAAGAAAGCGAGAGATTCCTGTGGGATGTACGGCAAACTGCCAGTGAACTTATTGTTGAAAATCATGCAGGATATTTTAAGTCTCTCGGACGCAAATACGGATTCCTTCTTTCGATAGAGCCCTACGACATGAATCCTGCATCAGACTTTGACCTCGGAGCTGTAGCCGACATTCCTATGGGAGAGTTCTGGACAAAAGGACATGGGTTCAATTCATCATTTAGCTGCATAGAGGCAACATCGATAGGACATGTTACAGGTAAACCCGTAATTGCTGCAGAAGCCTTTACTGCCGACCGTACTGAAGCATGGAAAATGTATCCTGGTAACATGAAAAACCAGACTGATTGGGCTCTTGCTATGGGAATAAACAGGTTTATCTTTCACACCTTTGCACACAAGCCCCACGGCAGCAAATATCTGCCGGGTATGACAATGGGTCCTTACGGTGTGCACTGGGACCGCGGCCAGACATGGTGGCCACTGGTGGGTGAATACCATAAATATCTCTCACGATGTCAGCTAATGCTGATGCAGGGTGTGTCAGCTGCCGATATTCTGTTTCTTACACCTGAAGGTGCACCAAATGTATTTGTTCCACCCGCTTCAGCACTCGATGGTAACGATACAATCCCCGATAAAAAAGGCTACTCATTCGATGCCTGTTCACCGTCATACCTGATCAAAAATGCATTTGTCGTTAATGGGCGAGTTACTTTCCCATCAGGCGCATCCTATACATTGCTTGTACTGCCACGTTTAAACACCATGACACCCGAATTACTGGAAAAGATAAATGAACTATTAAAGACAGGGGCAACAGTTGCAGGCTGGATGCCTGTGAAATCGCCATCACTTGCAAAATATCCTGAATGCGACAAAGAAGTTAAAAAACTTTCGGAAACAATCTGGGGAATAAATTGGAGCGTCGGCAAAAGCCAGATAAAATATCTCAACGGGACTCTTTTTAAACTCGAAGAATATATTAAAGAACCGTACAACCCTTCACCAGATTATAATTATGACATTTATCCGTCGTACGAGACTCTGGTTTCACTGATGAGGGTTCTTGGAAGGGAGCCTGATTTTACCTGCAAATCGGGAAATATAAGATGGCATCATAAAAAATTGACTGAGAAAGAGATATATTTTATTTCAAACCGGACAGATGAAACTATTTCAGATACCTGTTACTTCAGGGATGGTTCAGACGATGCAGAGCTCTGGGATCCATTAACCGGAGATATCAGGAAGCTCAAAAACATATTCTACAGAGGATGGGTGACAGAAGTTCCGATTAAACTGGAACCTTATCAGAGTTTCTTCATTGTGTTCAATAAAACCAATGCTGCTACTTTCAGAATAAGAACCGGCACGGAGAATGATTTCCCTGAAAAGAAGGAGCTTTTCAGTCTCGACCGAAACTGGAGTGTTTATTTTGATCCTTCATGGGGTGGACCCGGCGAAGTCGCATTCGACTCAATTTCAGAATGGACAGAAAGACCAGAACCCGGCATCAGATACTACTCCGGGACAGCAGTTTACAGATGTAGTTTCAGCATGCCTGAGGGGAAACTTAACAAAAAGGCAAATGATTATTTCATTAAAATAAACCTTTCAAATTCAATGGCAAAAGTAAAGCTGAACGGCAAATTGGCAGGTATAATATGGACATCGCCGGGAGAGCTGAAGATCACAGATTATTTGAAAGAAAAAGAAAATACCCTTGAAGTTGAAGTAACAAATCTATGGATAAACAGGCTGATTGGTGATGAAGAGGAACCATGGGATGGAATGGAAAACGGGAAATGGCCTGAATGGTTGATAAGAGGAGAAAAAAGGCCCACAAACAGACTGACTTTCACAACACACCGCTATTATAAAAAAGGAGACCCACTTATGCCTTCGGGCATTAATAGTGCCGTTAAAGTTCTTTATCTTCCGCGAAAACAGGATAAAGTCTGAATAATTTTAATTGCTTCATTTTGAAATAAGAAAACTCTTTTGTAAGATTGCAGATTCATTTTAAAAAATTAAGTCCGGAATGGGGAAATATTTTTATGAAATATGTTTTCAAATACCTGAAGGAGTGATCAGGTTCCCCCGCAATGTCTGGTTCATATCATTTGCCTTTTCCAGCCGCCAGATAAGGCACGGTTAACTTAAGGCATAAAGTTTTTTACAGTGGCATATCTTTATATTTCAGTCCTTTATAACACATTGAAACATACTTAGTTAATTAAAAATTTTTAGAATATTAACTTCTTAATTATCAATAAAATGAATACTCAGGATTACATTAAACGAGAAGAAAAATACGGTGCCCACAATTATCATCCTCTGCCAGTAGTACTTGATAGAGGTGAAGGTCCTTTTGTATGGGATGTTGAAGGGAAGCGATATTTCGATTTTCTTTCGGCATATTCTGCCGTAAATCAGGGGCATTGTCATCCCAAAATAATTGAGACCCTGGTTAATCAGGCAAAAAAGCTCACTCTTACATCCAGGGCATTTTATAACTCAGTGCTTGGAGAATATGAAGAGTACATAACCAGGTTTTTCGGTTATGACAAGGTTCTGCCAATGAATACAGGTGCCGAAGGTGACGAGACAGCTTTGAAACTTTGCAGAAAATGGGCATATCTGAAGAAAGGGATAAAAGAATACAATGCCAAAATAATATGTTGCGCCGGTAATTTCCATGGAAGAACTATTACAATCATATCCATGTCGACCGACCCGGATGCAAGGAATCATTATGGTCCGTATACTCCGGGTTTTGTTATAATTCCTTACAATGATCTGGGTGCACTTGAAAAAGCACTTGAAGATCCCGATGTTGCTGGTTTCCTTGTTGAGCCCATTCAGGGTGAAGCTGGAGTTGTTGTGCCTGATGAAGGATATCTCAGGAAGGCTTACGAAATGTGCAAGGCAAAGAATGTCCTTTTCATAGCCGATGAAGTACAGACAGGTCTCGGTAGAACAGGAAAAATGCTGGCATGCGACCATGAGAATGTAAGGCCCGATATTCTAATTTTAGGAAAAGCACTTGGCGGTGGCGTCTATCCGGTATCAGCTGTTCTTGCCGACGACGACATTATGCTCACAATTAAGCCAGGAGAGCATGGTTCAACGTTCGGAGGAAATCCGCTTGCTGCAAAAGTAGCAATTACTTCCCTCGAAATCATTAAGAACGAGAAACTTCCTGAAAATGCCGAGCGTCTGGGCAAAATTTTCCGCAAAGAGTTTTCAGAAATAAAATCAGACATGATAGAATTCGTAAGGGGCAAAGGACTTCTCAACGCCGTCGGTATAAAACCCAAAGACGGTAAAACAGCATGGGATGTTTGTCTGGCGATGAAAGATAATGGCGTTATCGCAAAACCGACTCACGAACATATTATCCGTTTTGCACCTCCCCTTGTAATAACCGAAGAACAACTCAGAGAAGCCATGGAAAGAATCAAGGAAACATTCAGGCTTTTTGAATAATAAGCATGAGGATTTAAATATTGAACTTTAAATAAGGAGTACCGGGCAACCGAACTCCTTATTTTTTACAGGACCCCCTTCCCTGCCTTCCCCCAGGGGTGAAGGTGAAATGGTTTCTGTTCTTTCCAAGACCCCCTTCCCTGCCTTCCCCCAAGGGGGAAGGTGAAGTGGTTTCTGTTCTTTCCAGGACCCCCTTCCCTGCCTTCCCCCAGGGGGGAAGGTGAAGTTGATTTTTGTTCTTTCCAGGACCCCCTTCCCTGCCTTCCCCCAGGGGGGAAGGTGAAATGGTTTTAGAGTTTAAAATAATTACCAGATTATTATTAACAATATTAAAAGAGAGCCAAACAGAAAAAGATATTAATTTTGACTCATTCAAATGAAAATATATTTTACTTTTTGCAGGGATGAAATTAAAAACCATTGTAGTTGTTGTCAGTCTGGCATTATTAATTGCCTTTTGCACCCGGCAGCGGGTGAATTATGAAATTACCCGTGAAGAGCTTCAGGAACATATTAATTATCTCGCCTCAGAGCTGCTCAAAGGAAGACTTACCGGCTCTGCAGGCGATAGTCTGGCGGCTTATTATATCAGAGACCGGTTAAAAAATTATGGTCTGAAACCTCTTTTTGATGAGGGATTTCAAAGATTTGAAATCATTGTCTCAGTCGAACCCGGAAAAAATAACTTTCTAAAAATCAGAGACAAAGAATTTACCTCCGGTGAAGATTTCTTGCCTGCATCATTCAGTGATAATGGTTCGCTGAAAGCTGAAGTAGTTTTTGCCGGATATGGATTCAATATTAACACTGGTTCCATCAAAAGAAACGATTACTCAGGCATTGATGTTAAAGGCAAATGGGTGATGGTATTAAGAGATATCCCTGATGCCGGAAATCCTTCAGATGAAATGGTAGCATTGAGCAGTGACAGAAGTAAAGTATTAATGGCTAAAGACCTTGGAGCTGCAGGTGTGATACTGGTTTCGGGAGAAGCTTTTGATAAGGATGATGTCCTTGAACCCCTTACAGTAACAGACTCACCGGCAGGAATACCGGTAATAAGAGTCAAAAGGAATATTGCAGATATAATTCTTGAAAATTCAGGGCATAACATATCATCACTCGAGAAAAAGCTCAGCGAATCGGGCAAGATAGTAAGTTTTGCGACGGGTACAGAAATTAGTGCAGGAACTGAAATAATAAAACACAAAGGAATCACCCGGAATGTTGTGATGGTTCTGCCAGGTGAGGATCCTGCCTTAAAAGAAGAATATATAATTGTAGGTGCTCATTTTGACCATCTTGGTTCAGGGGGTAAAAATTCCTCAAGTCGCATGCCCGACACTGTAGCTGTTCATTACGGAGCCGACGACAATGCCTCGGGCGTTGCGATGCTTATTGAACTGGCAGGCAAGTTAGCAGGTACTAAAGGAAGCCACAAAAGAAGTATCGTATTTGTTGCATTCACAGGAGAGGAGAAAGGGCTGCTGGGTTCAAAGTATTTTACCGAAAATCCGCCAGTTGAACTTGCAAAGATCAATGCAATGATTAATCTTGACATGGTAGGAAGGCTTAAGGAAACCCGTAGCATGCAGGTGGGAGGTACAGGAACCGCTCAGAATCTGGAAGAAAAGATCAGCCATCTTGTTGATACAAACTTCATTAAACCTGTTTATACGCCTGAAGGTTCGGGACCTTCTGACCACTCTTCATTTTATGCAAAAAATATTCCTGTTCTATTCTTTACAACAGGTGCTCATATTGATTATCATACACCTGGTGACACCCCGGATAAAATTAACTACGAGGGCATGATAAGCGTGTCGGATTATATTTTCAGAATAGACTCACTGCTGGCATGCGATACCCCCAGGCTTGCTTTCCGTGAGGCTGGTCCGGTAAATAATATTTCCAGAATGCCGGGACGAAGAGGTGTAACGCTTGGAATAATGCCTGATATAACAGGGAGTGTGAAAAACGGACTCAGAGCCGACCTCGTTACACCTGGTAAACCTGCCGACCTTGGGGGTATGAAAAAAGGAGACATAATTACCGCCATTAACGGTAAACCTGTCAATAACATTGAAGATTACATGTTCCGCCTGAGTCAGCTTAAACGAGGCGATGCAATAACTGTTGAAGTACTAAGAGACGGTAAAAAAATTGAACTTTTGATACAGCTTTAACACAATGAAAAAACGCATTAAAAATATTCTTGTCTGGCTGATAGCAATAGTAATTACACTTTCGGCAGCAATTTATCAACGTCTTACCGGTCCCACCTACCCTGCCAGAGCTGAGATAACAGCTAATGGCAAACTTTATAAATTAAAACTGGTCAGAAGTCTGGGACTTGATGAAAGACCTGTAGTCAGGCTGGCAATATACGACTCAACTGTATCGGCAAAACTCTTTTATAAAAGATTCAGAACCACGGAGCCTTACACTGAAACGAACTTCAGGTACATGGTAATACCAGTTCATTCATTTGTAATGAACAAAATCTTCGGTATCAGCGAGATCAAAGGCTTTTTTGCTTCCCTGCCCCAGCAACCTCCAGCTGGAAAGCTGCAATATTACAT
>Ga0208824_1000297_pt1 | contig 56392 bp, 39 predicted proteins | sample AD_JPNTR3_MetaG_FD_184447 | JGI IMG/M metagenome (GOLD analysis project Ga0208824, IMG submission 184447) | Active sludge microbial communities of municipal wastewater-treating anaerobic digesters from Japan - AD_JPNTR3_MetaG (SPAdes) (version 2) | ecosystem: Engineered > Bioreactor > Anaerobic...
TTGACCGCAGGCGAGGTCGGCGACTAAGCCTGAGGTCACTGACGAACCGGATGCGGGAAATCCGCACGTCCGGGTCTGTGGGGGGGATGGCTGGGAAACCGCTGTCTCTACCCGGCAAATGTGCGGTAACTGTTCAGCCTGGTGCCAGGTAGTAGACGGCGATGGATGAACCTTTGTGGCCTGTAGCTTTTGCCCCACCCCCTGCCCCCTCCCCAACGGCGTCTGCGCCGTTGGGGAGGGGGAGAAAAAAATTGGGGCTTTGCAGGCGGGCTACGCCCGCCTGCAAAGCCCCACAAAAAAAGTTCCCCTTTCCCCCGCGCCGCGCGGGGGAAAGGGGCCAGGGGATAGGGGGTAAAAGTTGATACTCAATCTTCAAAGGTCGCCAGGAAATCTTGCGTTTTTTAGTCAGTGGCGATACCTTTGCCACGCAAGTGATTTTTTCGCTGATTCGCTGACTGCTGACTCGCTGATCTCTATTTTCCGAGGAGGAAAGACATGCTTTATCATCGGAGACTTCGCACTGTCATTTTCAGCTTGCTGGCGACCCTCGCGCTGATCGCGGCGACGGTCCCTGCCGTTTGGGCGCAGAGTGTCATCCATGTGGTGCAGCGGGGCGATACGCTTTACAGCATCGCGCGCCGCTACGGCGTGACCGTGCAGAGCCTGGCCCAGGCCAACGGCGTCCTCAATCCCAATCTCATCTACGTGGGACAGCGGCTCAGCATCCCCGGCGCGACCTCGCCGGCGCCGACGCCGACCCCGCCCCCGGCGACCGGCGTCGTCCATGTGGTCGCGCCCGGCGAGACGTTGACGCGGATCGCGCTGCGCTACGGCGTCACGGTCTACGCCATCGTCAGCGCCAACAATCTGGCCAACCCCAACCTGATCTCTGTGGGGCAGCGGCTGACCATCCCTGGCGGCGCCCAACCGGGCCCGGCTCCCACCCCCGCCCCGACACCAGGGCCGATCCTCAGCGGCTTCCAGTTGGGCGGTCAGGCCCATGCGCTCACCTACGCTGAGCAGATGCGTCACGCCGGCATGAGCTGGGTCAAGTTCCAGGTGTTGTACTCCCCTGGAACTTCCGCGAGCGCCGCTCACGGCCTGATCCAACAGGGACACGCGGCGGGCTTCAAGGTGCTGCTCAGCATCACCGGGCGGGACAAGAATCCCGCCAGCATTGATTTCGCCGGATTTATCTCCTTCGTGACCGAAGTGGCGCAGGGCGGGCCCGACGCCATTGAGGTGTGGAACGAGGCCAACATTGACCGTGAATGGCCCGCCGGGCAGATCAGCCCCACGGCCTATGTCCAGCAGCTGCTCGCGCCGGCTTATCGGGCCATCAAGGCCGTGAATCCCGCGATCGTCGTCATCTCCGGCGCGCTCGCGCCGACGGGGTACTTCGGCGGTCGCTGCACCGGCGCCGGTTGTGACGACGCCCCTTACCTCGCGGCGATGCGGGCCGCCGGCGCGACGTCATCCATGGACTGTGTGGGCGTCCATTACAACGAGGGCATCCTGCCGCCCTCACAGACCAGCGGCGACCCCCGTGGCAATTCCACGCACTACACGCGCTATTTCTGGACGATGGTGAACACGTACTACAACGCCTTTGGCGGACAACGTCCGCTCTGTTTCACCGAACTCGGCTATCTTTCTCCCGAAGATTACGGGACTTTGCCCGCCGCTTTCTCCTGGGCGGCGAACACCACGATCGCGCAGCACGCGGCATGGCTGGCGCAGGCAGCGCAGCTCGCGGGGAGCTCGGGCAAAGTGCGGCTGATGATAGTCTACAACGTGGATTTCACCGAGTGGGGCGGCGACGATCCGCAGGCGGGCTATGCCATCCTTCGCCGTGACGGCAGCTGCCCGGCCTGCGAGACCCTGCACGCCGTCATGCATTAGCCGCTTCGGGGGATGGCCGCAGGCGCGGGGTCAGCGCGCTTCTATTTCCATGCGGAAGATTCCATGCGGAAGATGAGGGCCGTCTCCGGCGTTGCGCCCGCGCGCCAGTGGAGCGTTCCCAGGAATCCCTGCCGCGCGATGCGGGGCAGGGCTGCGGCGACGGCGGCGCGGTCCGGTTCGCTGGCAGCTCCAGCTGCGGCGATGGCCTCGGCCAGCGTGTAGACCGCTTCGTAGGTCGGCAGCGCCCAAACGCCGGGGACAGGTGTGTACGGGCCGACGGCGCGATAGGCGGCGATCCAGTCGGCGGTCCCGTCGAGCGTTTCCGGCAGGGGATAGGTCTCGTCCTCCGCGCCGAGCGCCAGCAACGGCAATCCCGCTTCGGCGTAGATGGAGCGGGCGGCGGCGGTGCTTTCCGGCCGGAAATGGCCGATTGCAGCGACGACGTCCCCATCCGTGGCGAGATTGCGCGCGGCAGTCACGGCGAAGTCGGCGTCGGCCCGGTCGTCGTAGGCCACGAGCTCCAACCGCGCCCCGCCGGCGCCGCCCGCCGCATTGATTTCGCGCACGGCCAGCCGCGCGGCGTAGATTGCCTCATAGCCGACGTCGCGGTCCGCCCCCTCGAAGGGCGCCACGAGGCCAATTTTCACCACGGGCGGGAGAGCGGGGGGCAGGCAGGCGGTCAGCGTGACCAGGAGGAGCAGCCACAGCGCTTTTGCGGGGATCGGGCGGGCGATCATGTCAGCTCAACAGCGCCAACGCCTGGCGGAGTTTTTCTTCGAAGGCGAGGCCGGCCTCGCGTGGCACCTGCTGCAGCGCGCGTTGCGCCTCGACAAGGCTGAATCCCAACGCCGTGAGGGCGGCGATCACGTCCGCGTCGTCTTCGCTGATGGCCGCGGCGGTCGGCCCGGCCAGTTTGGCGATCTTGTCCTTGAGGTGCAGCACGACCGCCTCGGCGGTCTTGCGTCCGACGCCGGGCGCGCGCGCGAGCACTTCTGGCTGTCCGTTGAAGATCGCCCGCTGCAGCGTGTCGGGCGAGAAGGTGCCCAAAATGCTCAGCGCCGCTTTGGGACCCACCCCGGAGACGCCGAGTAGCAACTCGAAGAGGATTTTGGCTTCCGGCTCCAGGAAGCCGTAGAGGGCGAGCTCGTTTTCGCGGACGTGGAGATGGGTGTAGAGCCGCACCCGCTCGCCGGCGCGATGGGTATCCCGCAGGGGGACGTTCACCAGAAACCCCACGCCGCCGACATCCAGGATGATCTGCCCTTCGGCTACTTCAAGGAGCGTGCCTTCCAGTTGCGCAATCATGGCGGGCCTCCTAAAAACGCTGGCGTGAGACGGGGCTTCTCAGGGTTGCAACAAGCTTTCCAGGCGCGCCCGGTGCAGATGGCAGATCGCGACCGCTGCGGCGTCGGCGGCGTCGTCGGGACGCGGTGTCTCCGCCAGGCCCAGCAACACGCGCACCATCTCTTGCACCTGGTGTTTATCGGCGCTGCCGTAGCCGGTCACCGCCTGTTTGACCTGCAACGGCGTGTATTCCGCGGTGGGCAGGCCCGCATCGGCCAGCGCCAGCAGCACTACGCCGCGGGCCTGCCCCACCGAGATGGCGGTCGTCACGTTGCGGCTGAAAAAGAGCTCCTCCACCGCGGCCGCGTCGGGTGCGTGATCGCGGATCAGCGCGCGCAACGCCGTGTAAATGGCCTGCAGGCGCTGCGGCAGCGGCGTCTTGGGGGGCGTCTCGATCGCTCCCAACGCCACCAGCCGCAAGGCCGCGCCATCCTCTTCGACGATGGCATAGCCGGTGATGGCCGTTCCCGGATCCACGCCGAGCGCGCGCATCAGAAGGAGGACTCGAAGGCCTCCACGGCCTCTTCCGTCACCTCAAGGTTGGAGAACACGCGGCGCACGTCGTCCATTTCCTCGAGGTTATCAATGAGCTTGAGGACCTGCACGGCGTCTTTGACGGGCAGCGACATTTCATTCTTGGGCGCCATGATCAGATCCACACTGGCGATGGGGATCCCGGCGGCCTTGAGCTGATTGCTCACGACGTGCAGGTCGGCGGGGTCGGTGTAGACCTCGTGATTGTCCTCGCCCTCGCCCATGGCGACATCCTGGGCGCCCGCTTCGACCGCCACCTCGAAGAGCTTGTCGAAATTCACGCTCGCCGGGACGCCGATCACGCCGCGGCGCTCGAATTGCCAGGCGACCGAGCCGGGATCGCCGATCGTGCCGCCCTGGCGGCTCAGCGTGTGTCGCAGCGCCGCGACGGTGCGATTGCGGTTGTCGGTCATCACATCAATCAGCATGGCGACGCCGCCGGGACCGTATCCCTCGTAGGTGATTTCGAGAATTTCAGCGCCGTCCTTGTCTTCGCCCGCGCCGCGCTTGATGGCGCGCTCGATGTTGTCCTTGGGCATGCCCATCGAGCGGGCTTTGTCGAGGATCATGCGCAGGCGCATGTTGCCTTCGGGGTCGCCGCCCCCCTCGCGGGCTGCAATGACGATTTCGCGCGCGATCTTGGTGAAGACGGCGCCCTTCTTCGCGTCATTCGCTTCCTTCTTGCGGCGAATGGTTGACCAATGGCTATGTCCAGACATCTGACCTCCCTAAACTTTTAAGATCGTGAAGCTCCAAAATTTGAATTCAAACTTCAAGGCTCATTGAGGATGCAAAAGCCGGGTGTCCTACAAGTTCACCCGGCTGCCGGAGCCGTCAAACGGCTCCCAAGCACGGCGCTTTTGCCGCGCAGGAAGGCATCGCCATTCATTGGCCGCTTGCCGGCCATCTGCAGCTGCAACAGCACCAACGCGCCCTCGCCGGTCATGACGGCGGGCATGGATCCCTGCGCGAAAACAGTTCCGGGAGCGGCTTCTGGCAGCGGCGTTCCCGCCGGCAGTGCCCGGGCCCTCAGGATTTTCAAGCGTTCCTCGCCCCACAACGTGAAAGCGCCCGGCTCCGGCGAGAAAGCGCGCACCTGACGTTCCAGCAGCCGTGCCGGCTGTTGCCAGTCGAGGGCAGTGGCTTCTTTCTGCAGGCGGCGGGTGAGGGTCACGCCTTCTTCTGGCTGAGGTCGCGGCTGCAGCTCGCCGCTGAGGTACGCCGGCAGGATCTCCAGGAGCAGTTCCGCGCCGAGTTGGGCGAGGCGCTCTTCGAGTTCGCCGGCGGTCTCGTCCTGGTAGATGGGGAGCTCGCGCTGGGCGAGGATCGGCCCGGTGTCCAGCCCTTCGTCCATCTGCATGATGGTGACGCCGGTGACGGTGTCACCCGCGAGCAGCGCCGCTTGAACGGGCGTCGCGCCGCGCCAGCGGGGCAGCAGGGAGCCGTGGACGTTCAGCGCGCCGAAGCGGGGCAGCTCGAGCACGGCCGGCGGCAGGATCTGCCCGAAGGCGGCGACGACGATGAGGTCGGGCATCCAGACGCGGAGGCGCTCGATGGCCTCGATGGTGCGCAGGCGCTCCGGCTGGAAAACGGGGATGCCTTCGGCTTCTGCCAGCTGTTTGACGGGGGGCGCGACACAGCGCCGCCCCCGTCCGGCGGGGCGATCGGGCTGCGTCACGACGCCGACGACGGGGTAGGCGTCGCAGAGTTTCTCCAGCGTGGGCAACGCAAATTTGGGCGTGCCCATGAACACAATTCGCGGTTCCATGAGAGCTATTTTATCATAAGCCGGACGCAGGGCAAGCCGTCTGGATTAATTTTTCCCCTCCCCAGCATTCTCGCCGGGGAGGGGAAAAGGGAGGTCCTTCGCTCACGTTTTTGGAAAGAAACGAAGTGTCGTCTCGGCGCTCTACGCTTATTTTCGCTTCGGGAAGCGGCTGAGGACGACGATGGGGACCGGCAGCTGGGCGCGTTCCCCCAGCTTGAGCTCGCTGTTGGGTTTGGGCGCGCGGCGCGGGGTGACGAGGACCGCCAGTTTCGTCCCCTCTTTGTGATAGTCCAGGCTCACGTAGGCCTGTCCGAGCAGGAGACCTTCGGTGTCAATGGCGCAGCTGGTGACATAGCCCACCACCTTGCCGCGCTCGTCTATCACCCGGTCGAGCTGCTGCGGCATGGGCTGCCCCTTCTCCGGCACCTGGAAGCGGAGCACGGCGGCCTTGCGCTGCGCCTCGCGGGCGAGGTAGGCCTCACGGCCCACGAAGAAGGGCTTGTAGAGCTTGATGTAGGTGTGGAATCCGGCCTCGGCCATGGTGAGGTTAAGCGGCCCCGCCATCTCATGGCCGTAGAGCGGCAGGCCCGCCTCGGTGCGGAGGCTGTCGCGCGCCGCCAATCCACAGGGCTTGAGACCGAACGGTTCGCCCACGGTCAGCAGCGCCTTCCAGAAATCCACCAGCCGATCCGGGTGGACGAAGAGCTCGTAGGCCACGCGCTCGCCGGTGTAGCCGGTGCGGCTGACGATGACGTCGAAGTCGCCGAGGGTGACGCGGCAGATGCCGGCCCACGGCAGCGACTTGACCTTGCGCTTGTCGGCATCGCTGCCGCCGAGGGCCAGCAGGATGTCGGTGGATTTGGGCCCCTGGAGGGCGAGCTCGGCGCGCATGTCGGCGCCGGCGCTCGGGTCGCGCAGGTCGCGCAGGATCACGCCCTGGCCTTCCCATTTCGCCCAGGGGCGGCGGGGATCAATCTGCACCTCGCCGCGCAGGACGGCATTGGCCCAGGCCCAATCCTTGTCGTTGTTGGAGGCGTTGACGACCACCAGATAGTGGTCTTCGGCCATGCGGTAGACGAGGAGGTCGTCGAGCGGGATGCCCTCGATGTCGAAGAGGGCAGAATACTGCGACTCGCCCACCTCGAGCGTGCTGATGTCGTTGACCATGAGCAGGTTGAGGAAGGCCGCGGCTTCGGGTCCCCGGACGTCCCAGCAGCCCATGTGGCTCACGTCGAAGAGGCCCGCCGCCTGGCGCACGGCGCGGTGTTCCTCGGAGTTGCCGATGTACCAGACGGGCATGTCCCACCCGCCGAAGGGAACCATGCGCGCGCCCATCTCGCGGTGTGTGGCGTGAAGGCGGGTTTGCTTGAGCGGCGCATTCTCCGGCTCCCGCCACTCGAATTTGGGCAGCGCCTGACCCGAGGGAGTGGGGGACTTCCGGACGCCCACGAAGTACGGCTTGGCGTAAGGGCCGCCATCGGCGACGAGGGGAAGGGCGGGGTCAGGCGCCGGGCCGGCGTCGCGTACGGCGTTGAGGAAGGGAAGGCGGCCGTACACGTCATCGGTGGCGACGTAGCCATCTACCAGAGCTCGCAACCAGGTCATCACGCGGGGAGCTGCTGCACGGGGAACATTGAGGGTGTAGGTCTCGGCGTTTACGCGGGTGAGCCAGGCCGGGGTCATCACCGCGCCGTTGGTTTCGAGGAGGGTGATGGCGCGGCCCTCGCCGTCGCTCAGATCCGCGGTGTTGGAAGGGGTAAGCCAATCCACAAAGCTCTTGACCTGTTCGCCGAGCAGCTCGAGCCGTTCGTAAGCGGCCGCGCCGCGCGGGGCATCGTCTATGTAATAGAAATGCGGATAGCCGCTGCGGGATTGCAGGTCGTAGGGATCGCTGGCCTGGCGCGCCAGCTCTCGGACCTCGCACTTGACCTCTTCCAGCGTGTCGAAATCCACGCGCGCCATGTAATCGGGCTTCGCGTGCCAGAGGGTGAGGTAACCCTGCGTGGCGCGGAAGAGTTTGCCGATCGCCGCGGCGATGCGCGCCATCTCCGGTTCCTTGAGGCCGCGCTGCGTGACCCAGGGAGTTCCCAGGCGCACGCCGGAGGGGTAGGCGGCGGTGGTATCGCCGGGAATGGTGTTGCGGTTGGCGACGATGCCTGCGATGTCGAGCAAGCGGGCGGCGGGGTCGCCCATCAACGGCGTGCCATCGGGGCCTTTGAAGCCCTTGCAGTCAATGAGCACCATGTGGCTGTCGGTGCCGCCGTAGGCCACGCGGACGCCCTCGGCTTCCAGAGCGGCCGCCAGCGCGCGGGCGTTGGCAACGGTCTGGTGTTGCAGGGCTTTGAACTGCTCCGTCTGCGCCAGGTGCATCGCTGCGGCGATGCCGGCGATGGTGTGCATGTGCGGTCCGCCTTGCAGGCCAGGGAAGACGGCGCGGTCGAATTTCTTGGCGAGCGGGGGTTTGTGGGTGAGGATGACGCTGCCGCGGGGGCCATCCAGCGATTTGTGGGTGGTGAAGGTGACAACGTCGGCGATGCCCACCGGGCTGGGGAAAGCGCCGGCCGCTACCATGCCGGCAATGTGCGCGATGTCGGCCATCAGGTAGGCGCCTGCTTCGTCGGCGATGGCGCGGAAGGCTTTCCAATCAATGGTGAGCGGATAGGAAGTGTAGCCGGCGATGATCAGTTTGGGGTGATTTTCCAGCGCGAGTTGGCGGATGGCGTCGTAATCCAGGTGCTCGGTCTTCTCGTCCACGCCGTAGTGAATGACGTTGTAGGTTTTGCCGGAGTAGGCGACCTTGCTGCCGTGGCTGAGGTGTCCCCCGACGTGCAGCGCCAGCGTGAGCATGGTGTCGCCGGGGTTGAGCAGGGCCACTTGCACCGCGGTGTTGGCGGGCGCGCCGGAGAGCGCCTGGACGTTCACAAAGAGCTGCTCCGGTTTGATGCCGTTGGTGGCGAAAACTTCGGCGGTGCGACGGCGCGCGAGCGCTTCCAGGATGTCAGCGTATTCCACGCCCTTGTAATAGCGCGGGTCGCTGTAGCGGCGGTAGCGTCCCAGCTCCACCTCGTAATCCAGAATGCGCTCTTGGGGCAGGGTGCGGGTGCGCTCGTCGGGATAGCCCTCGGCGTAGAGATGGGAGAAGGCCGAGGCGGTCGCCTCATGCACGGCGAACGGTGAGATGGATTCGGATGGGACCATGATCAGCTTGCGGGCCTGGCGCTCCGTCTCGTACTCCATCAACGCCGCCAGTTCGGGGTCCAATTCTGCTAACGGTTTCCGAAAGAGAAAATCTTGCATGGCACACTCCTTGTAGGTGATAGGTTTCCCAAAGCTGGTAATGCAGGGCGAGCCAGGAATGAGAGGGCAAGCGGCGCTTCTCGACAGGTCCTGCTTGCTGACGTGCTCTTTCGCCGATTTGCCTTCTCGCTTTTTCGCTAACTCGCTTTTTCGCCTTTTCGCTAACTCGCCTTTTCGCTTTGTCGCTTTTTCTAACTATAGGCCAGTTTCGCGGAATGCGCAAGCGCAGTTTGCACGGAAGTCGGAGGCATTTGTTACTAAGTGGCCGGTGCGTGCGTGCGCGCCTTTTGACTGAGAGCCCAGTCGTTGTATACTGAGAGCGAAGCCGAAGGGCTGCTTTCTCGCGTTTTCGCTTTTTCGTCGGTTCCCAAGGAGGCGCGCATGAATTTCCTGCTGGTTTTTGGCATCGGGACAGTGCTGTTGGGGACAGTCTTCATCGTCTCGGCGTTGGTGGAACGGCGCCGTCATGAAACGGTGGGATGCTGGCCTGCGGTCCGCGGAAAAGTCCTTGCGGCAAGTGTGCAGCGGTATCAGCCGCGACCCGGGCAAAATGCCAGCGTGCGCTACACACCGCTCATCACCTACCAGTATGAGGTCGCCGGTCAGCCGTTGACGGGGCAGAAATTGGCTTTCAGGCCGCCGCGATCCTATGCGACGGCGGCAGAGGCTGAAGCCATCCTCGCTGCGTATCCGGTCGGCGGCGAGGTGAAGGTGACATACAATCCGCTGGGGCCGCAGCAAGCAGCGCTTGATCGCGGCAGGCCCATCGGCTATCACACCGAGCTCGTGTCGGGCCTGCTGCTGCTGGCGTGCGGCGCCGTGATGATCGTCGTGGCGGTGTTGGTGTAGAATTTTCTGTGGCAGCCCGGACCTGTGGACTCTGATTGCAGGGCCGTGGCAAGTGCTGCCCGCTGGTTGAAGTCAGGCATGCCGGGGCGTTCTTGAAGTCTTGTGCGACAGAAAGGTCTAAGAAAATGAAGAAGATGGGTCGCGTCATATTGTGGGTCGTGCTCATGACGGGATTGTGGCTGCCAGGGGGAGCGGTCGCGCGGGGACAGCAGGCTGAGCCGGCGTTGACGCAATCCGCGCTGGCAGGGGATTTTGTCCCCGGCCGGCTCCTCGTGAAGTTCAAGGAAAACATGGTGACGGCCACGACCGCGAAGGTGCTGACCGAGTACGGCATGACCTACGTCTCCCATCTCTATGCCAGCCCGGTGCAACTGTTGCAGGTTCCAGTGGGGCAGGAACTGGCCTTGATGAAACAGCTCAACGCCGATCCACGGGTGGACTACGCCGAGCCGGATTACATCTACCGGGCTTTCGGCGCGCCGAACGACCCGCAGTATAGCAATCAGTGGGCGCACACAGAGCGGCTGCAATCGGCGGCGGCTTGGGACATCACGACCGGCAGCGACGCGGTGATCATTGCCGTGATTGACACCGGCATTGATGAGATGCATCCCGATCTGAAGGAGAAGATCGTCGCCGGCTATGACTTTGTGGAGGGTGACACCACGCCCCATGATCTCAACGGGCACGGGACGCACGTTGCTGGCATTGCCGCCGCGCTGACGAACAACGGCGTGGGCGTCGCGGGGATGTCCTGGAACGCGCGCATTATGCCGCTGCGTGTGCTGGATGCCAGCGGCAGCGGCACGAATTCCAACATCGTCAGCGCTATCAATTGGGCCTCTACCCATGGCGCGAAAGTGCTCAATCTGAGCCTCGGGGGGCCGAGCTACTCTGTAAGTATGCAGAATGCCGTCACCGCGGCTACCAACGCGGGCAGCCTGGTCATTGCCGCGATGGGGAACTGTCGGACGGCTGGCAACGGTTGTTCCGAGGCGAATCCCACCTCGTATCCGGCGGCGTACAACAACGTGATGGCGGTCGCGGCCACGAATCGCTCCGATGGCTATGCTTACTACTCGCAGTACGGCGCTCACTGTGATATTGCTGCTCCTGGTGGGGCGATATACACTAACGATATCACCGGTGGTATTTACAGCACCATGCCTACCTACAATGTCACCTTGACTATCAAGGACTACGGCTACTTGCAGGGCACCTCGATGGCGACGCCCTATGTCTCCGGGCTGGCGGCGTTGATCTGGTCGGCGGCGCCGGGCCTGACGCCCGCGCAAGTGCAGCAGGTGATCCAGAATACGGCCGTGGATCTGGGGCCCGCGGGATGGGATCAGAATTACGGCTATGGCCGCATCGCTCCGCTGGCGGCGTTGCAGAGCGTCGTCTTGTCTGCGCCGACGCTGTCTGCCATCAGCAATCCGGAGAATGATGGCGCTTATTCGGTAAGCTGGTCGGCGGTGAGTGGGGCGACGGGCTATACGCTGCAGGAGGATGACAACGCCGGCTTCTCCTCGCCCGCGACCCGCTACTCTGGCGCGGCCACGCAAACCGCCATCTCAGGGCAGGCGGTGGGAACCTGGTATTACCGCGTGCGCGCCACGGCTGGCGGCGTTCAGAGTGACTGGAGCAACGTCGTCTCCACGCAGGTGTCGCTCCAACCGCCTGTGCTGGCGACCATCACCAATCCGACGCAGGCAGACACCTATCTGGTGAACTGGAGCGATGTGGCCGGGGTGACGGGCTATAAACTGCAGGAGGATGACAACGCCAGCTTCTCCTCACCCGCGACCCGCTACTCTGGCGCGACGTCGCAGTATCAGGTGACGGGACAGCCGGGCGGGACGTGGTACTATCGTGTGTTTAGCCTGGCGGGGGAGCTGCAGAGCGGCTCTAGCAACGCCGTTTCAACGACGGTGGCGGCTTCGTCCTTGAGCGCGCCGACATTGAACGCCATCAGCAATCCCGATGGCGACGGCGCCTATGCCGTGTCCTGGAGTGCGGTGACCGGCGCGACGGCGTATCGCCTGGAAGAGAGCGCCTCGCTCTATTTTGAGCAGCCGAAGATGGTGTACGAAGGTACGCTGCAACAGTACAACGCGGTAGACATGCCCGGCGGGACCTGGTACTATCGCGTGCGCGCCCTCGCGGCGGGCGGCAATAGTCCCTGGTCGGCATCGTGTTCGGTGAATGTGACGAGCTACGTCTTTCTGCCGCTGGTGTTGAGGTCTTACGCCGAGATGCCGCTTTCCCCGTTGGTGAATGGCGACTTTGAGGCGGGGCGCACTGGCTGGAAGGAGTATTCCCTGCTGCCCAGCAGTTTCTTCATTGATGATGTGGCGTTCCAGGCCGGCGCGACGGTAACAGAGAAGCCGGCGCCGTTAGAGGGCATCCCCGCTTTCCGGCAATAGTCAGACACCTGAACCAGAGCCCACCTTGTGCACGCTCCAGGAGGTAACATGGACCAATACATTGCAGCCATTGATCAGGGCACTACCGGCACACGCTGTATCCTTTTTAACCATGACGGCAGGCCGGTCATCTGGGCCTACGAGGAACATGCGCAGCTCTATCCGCAGCCTGGATGGGTGGAGCACGATCCTGCCGAAATCTGGGAGAAGACGCAAAAAGTGATCCGGCAGGCGCTCACACAGGGCAACATCCCTACCGGCGCGATTGCGGCCGTCGGTATCACCAATCAGCGCGAGACGACGGTGGTGTGGGATCGGCGCACGGGCGAGCCGCTGTACAACGCCATCGTCTGGCAGGACACACGCACGAAGGGCCTCTGCGATGCACTGGCGCGGGAGAGCGACCTGGGGCAAGATCGTTTCCGCGCGAAAGTGGGCCTGCCGCTGGCGACCTACTTCTCCGGGCCGAAGATCAAGTGGCTGCTGGAGCATGTCCCCGCGGTGGCGGAAGCCGCTGCGCGGGGCGACGCGCTCTTCGGCACGACCGACACGTGGGTGATCTGGCAGCTCACCGGCGGCGCACGGGGAGGTGTGCATATCACCGACGTCACCAACGCCAGCCGCACGCTGCTCATGGATCTTCCCACGCTGCAGTGGGACGCGGAGATTCTCAAGACGTTGGGGATTCCCGCCTCGATGCTGCCGGAAATCCGACCCTCCAGCGCGCCGCGCCCGTATGGCTTCACGCTCAAGGATGGCCCCTTCGGCGAGGCGATCCCTGTCACCGGCGACCTGGGCGATCAGCAGGCGGCGCTCGTGGGGCAGACGTGTTTCAGTCCCGGCGAGGCGAAGAATACCTACGGAACGGGCTGTTTCATGCTGCTCAACACGGGCACGGAGATCGTGCCCTCGAAGAGCGGTTTGCTCACCACGTTGGGGTATAAGTTCGGCGATGCGCCCGCCGTTTATGCGCTGGAAGGTTCCATTGCGATCACCGGCGCGCTGGTGCAATGGCTGCGGGATAACCTCGGCTTCTTCGACCGCGCGCCTCAAATCGAAGGGTTGGCGCGGGAAGTCGAGGACGCCGGCGGGATGTACATCGTCCCGGCCTTTTCCGGCCTCTTCGCTCCGTATTGGCGCAGTGACGCCCGGGGCGTCATGGTGGGACTGACGCGCTACATCAACAAGCATCATATCTGCCGCGCCGCGCTCGAGGCGACTGCCTATCAGACCCGCGACGTGTTGGAGGCGATGGAGAAGGACTCCGGTGTGGCGCTCACCGCCCTCAAAGTGGATGGGGGAATGGTCGCCAACGCGCTGCTCATGCAGTTCCAGGCGGATATTCTGGGCGTGCCGGTCGTGCGGCCCATCGTCACCGAGACGACGGCGCTCGGCGCGGCCTATGCCGCCGGGCTGGCGGTGGGTTTCTGGAAGGACACTGAGGAGTTGCGGCAGAACTGGGGCGTGGATCACATCTTCCAGCCGGGGATGGAGGCGGCGCGGAAAGAGGCGCTCTACGCCGGGTGGAAGAAGGCGGTGGAGCGGACGTTCGATTGGGTGGAAGAGTAGCCAGATTGAGGCTCTTGTATGGATTAGACAGCCGTAGGCGCCACCCTGGATGATCTGATCCTTTTGACGACCGGGTCATGGCCTTTAGTGGGCTTTGAAGCTCATCTTCTTGTCTTACACTTTTCGGCATTTGGGTTTGAGATTTGCATATTTTCAGGAGGATTTCATGCCACAACCCTATGACATCATCATCATCGGCGCGGGGATTGTAGGCGCGATGATCGCCCGCACCCTGGCGCGCTACGACGTGCGCATTCTGTGGCTCGAGAAGGCGAGCGACATCGGCGTTGGTGCCACGGCCGCGAACTCTGCCCTCATCCACGCCGGGCATGACGCCGTCCCCGGCTCGCTCAAAGCGGAGATGAACGTGAAAGCTAACCCGCTGTGGGACTCGCTTTCCGAGGAACTGCACTTCGCTTTCAAGCGCACGGGTGCGTATGTGGTCGCCATCGGCCCGGAGGAATTTGCCAAACTGGAGCAGCTGCTGGATCGCGCGCGGCAGAATGGCGTCCCTGCCACAATCCTCAGCGGCGAGGCCATGCGTCAGCGCGAACCGCAGATCAACCCGGCGGTGAGTGGCGCGTTGCACGTCCCTACCGGCGGGATTGTAGATCCGTGGGGGGCCACCGTCGCCGCCGCCGAGAATGCCGTGCTGAACGGCGTGGAGTTGCGGCTGAACACGGAGTTCCTGGATTTCATCTGGGAAGGTGAAAAGGCGAGTGAGCGCGTCGGCGAGTCCAAAATCCAAAATCCAAAATCTAAAATCATCGGCGTTCACACCTCCGCTGGAGACTTTTACGCCCGCTGGGTCATCAATGCCGCCGGACTGTTCGCCGACGAGGTGATGCATAAGGCCGGCGTCCGCCCGGAGTTCAAGATCACCCCCCGGCGCGGCGAGTACTTCGTCATGGACCGCAATCAGCTGCAGCTCAACAACGTGCTGTTCCCGGTGCCTACTGCCATCAGCAAAGGCATTTTGGTGACGATGACCCTGCACGGCAACACGCTCGTCGGACCGAACGCCGAGAACGTCGAAGACAAGACGGACGTGGACGTGACCCCGCAGGGCATGGCGGAGGTCTGGGCTGGCGGCTTGAAGCTGGTGCCGGGCCTCAAGCAGCGTGACATCATCGCCGTTTTCGCGGGATTGCGGCCTGCCGGCAACGCGCCCTGCGCTAATCCCGCCGTGGACTACGCCCACGATTTTATCATCGAGATCCCGGCAGAAGTGGCGGGCTTCGTCAACCTCGGCGGGATGGAATCCCCCGCGTTGACCGCTGCCCCGGCCATTGCCGGACGTGTGGTGGAGCTGTTGCGCGGCGCGGGCGAGGAGCTACGCGAGAAAGCGGCCTGGAATCCCCTCCGCCCGGACCGTCCCGTCTTCCGGCATCTCACGCGGGCGGAGCAGGCGGCGCTCGTGGCGCAAGACCCTCGCTACGGCCGGGTGATCTGTCGCTGCGAGACCGTCACGGAGGGCGAGATCGTCGCTGAAATCCATGCACCCATCCCCGCCACGACCTATGACGCCATCAAGCGGCGCACCTGGCTGGGCACCGGGCGCTGTCTCGGCGGCTTTGACATGCCCCGCGTCGTTGACATCCTCGCGCGCGAGCTGGGGAAAGATCCCCTGGAGATCAGCAAGAAAGGCCCCGGTTCGGAGTTCTTATTCCGCCAGACGAAAGAAACGGCGTAATGTGTATTGCGGGCTGCGTAAAAATTCACCTTTGCATGAAATTTTACGCAGCATGAGAGATCTCTTGTATATAAGACGAATATCATGTAGAATGAAAGTGTATGACGATATCGCGAACAATAGGAGTTCTGTATGGAAATGGTAACGGTTTCGCCTAAGTATCAGGTGGTCATCCCCATGAAAATACGCCGGGCATTGGGAATTAAGCCTGGTCATAAAGTTCAGGTCATTCAGTACCAGGATCGCATTGAACTGATCCCGCTACAGCCCATTCAAACCATGCGGGGGTTCCTGAAGGGGATAGACACGAGTATTGAATGTGAACCGGATCGCTCCCTATGATGAATGTGGTGGATTCTTCAGGTTGGCTGGAATACTTTGCTGATGATGCCAATGCAGATTTTTTCGCTGAGGCTATCGAGTCCACCGCACACTTGATCGTGCCTGTGATCACATTGTATGAGGTATTCAAGCGCGTTTATCAGCAACGTGATGAAGATGCCGCGCTGAAAGCCGTGGCTTTGATGATGCAAGGGCAGGTAGTAGACCTGGACGCAACGCTGGCTTTGAACGCCGCTAGATTATCGCAGGATTTCTCGTTGCCGCTGGCGGATAGTGTGATTTTAGCTACAGCGTATGCGTATCATGCCACGTTATGGACACAAGATGCGCATTTCCAGAACGTGCCCGGCGTGCAGTATGTTGAAAAAAGATATTAGAGGAAAAAGGAACGATTGCTAGACCTTGAGCACATCACTTTTGACCCTCGGATTGCTGAAGATTCTATCACCCATCCATTACCCCTCTACGAAAGGTAAACGTTATGGCCCACACACTCAAATCCCACTACGATGTCATCGTCATCGGCGCGGGGCCGGGGGGACTGGCCGCCGCTATCGAGGCCAAAAAGCACGGCGCGGACGATGTGTTGCTGATTGATCGCGACCTGGAACTCGGCGGGATCCTGCTCCAGTGCATCCACAACGGCTTTGGCGTGGAGACGTTCAAGGAAGACCTGCCCGGTCCCAGCTACGCTCAGCGGTTTGTCAACGAGGCGCAGACTATCGGCATCGAGTATTTGCTCGATACCATCGTGCTGGAGGTGACGCCGGACCGCCGGGTGTACACGACGGGAGCACGCACGGGCTTCAAGGAGCTCAGCGCGAAGGCAATTGTGCTCTCGATGGGCTGCCGCGAGCGCACCCGCGCGCAGATCCGCATCCCCGGCCCGCGTCCGGCGGGCGTCTTCACCGCGGGGACGGCGCAGCGTTGGGTCAATGTCGAAGGTTACATGCCCGGCAAGCAATTCGTCATCCTCGGCTCCGGCGACATCGGCATGATCATGGCGCGGCGGCTCACCTTCGAGGGCGCGAAGGTCGAGGGCGTGCTCGAAGTGATGCCCTACCTCACCGGCCTGAGCCGCAACTACGTCCAATGCCTGCTCGATTTCGACATCCCGCTGCACCTGTCGCACACCGTCAAACGCATCATCGGCAAGAATCGCGTGGAGGCGGTGGAGGCGGTCGCGGTGGACGACAAATGGCAGTTCATCCCCGGAACGGAAGAATTCATTCCCTGCGACACGCTGTTGCTGTCGGTTGGCCTGATCCCTGAAAACGAGCTCTCGCAAAAGGCGGGAGTGGCGCTCGACCCTGTCACGGCGGGGCCGTATGTGGACGATGGGTTCCTCACCAGTGTGCCGGGTATCTTTGCCGCCGGGAATGTCGTTCACGTCTACGATTTGGTAGATTGGGTCACGCAGGCCGGACGGACCGCCGGCAAGCGTGCGGCCATGGTCGTGACCGGCTGTTGCAATCTGGAGCCGGCGTACGTGCCTGTGCGTGCGGGCGACAACGTGCGCTATGTCGTGCCACAGCGCCTGGACCCGGAGACGCTTACCCAGGAATCCATCATGCTGCAAATGCGGGTCACCCGTCCTCTCGAACAGCCCGTCACCGTGCAGGTGACCGATGGCGAGACGCTCATCGCCAAAAAGGCCGAGCGCTATGCTCGTCCCGGCGAAATGGTCAGCCTCACGCTCAAGGGGAAGGATTACGACGCCGTGCGGAAGGCGAAGGAATTGAAGATCAGCGTCGTGCCGAAATGATGCGTGCTGCGTAAGGCGTAACTGCGTGCTGCGTACTGCGCGCTGCGTAAGCAGATAACATACCCATCACCCATCACCCATTACCCTGTAACAGGAGTAGCTCCTATGCCTATCACCGAAAAAATGATCTGCATCACCTGCCCGATGGGGTGTACGTTGGAAGTGACCCGCGAGGGGACGACCGTCCTCAGCGTGGAGGGGAACTCGTGCAAGCGGGGCCCGGAGTACGTGCAGCGCGAGCTCACCGATCCGCGCCGGATGGTGGCCAGCACGGTGCGGGTGCGGGGCGGCGTCCATCCGTTGGTGCCCGTGTATACCGAAAAGCCCGTCCCCAAGCCGCGCATCTTCGAGTTGCTCGCGCAGCTCCGCGAGGTCGAGCTCGAAGCCCCGGTGCACATGAATCAGGTGGTGCTGGAGAATGTTTTGGGCGAGGACATCAACGTCGTCGCCAGCCGCGAGATGCCCCGCAAGGGGGAATGATGGTTTGAGCAGGGACGCTTGCCCCGCTCATGGTAAGCGGTCTGAGCGCGGACTCTAAGTGAGAGTCAGGGGGAGGGGGCGGCGTTGCAGCGGCTGCTCCAACTCCAGCGTGAGGATTTCGAGAATCCCGGCGTCCTCTGGCGTGACGAGGTTCACCACCGTGGATCTGGAGGGGTCGTAGGCGGTTCGCCCGCTGCGATGCAAGTAGGTGGGCACGTCCGGGGGCATGTCGAAATTGAGGACATGGGTGACGCCGGTCACGTTGAGACCCTGCGCAGCGGCGTCTGTGGTGACCATGATGCCGCAAACGCCCTGACGGAAGCTCTCGATCGCGAGCTCGCGGCGTTTGGGAGAGAGCTCATCTGTCAGGATCGCGGTGGCATACCCCGAATGCCTCAGTCTTTCACCGAGGCGCCTGGCGCGGAAGCGCGTCCCACAAAACACCAGCAACCCTTTGGCCGGTAGCTCTTCCAGGTCCAACAGCGTGAGCAAAGCCTCAGTCTTCGATCCTAGCTCTACCTGGTAGAGATGATGTGCGACGCGCGGAGCTGCGGCTACTTCGCCGATTTGGAGGATCACGGGGGTACGGAGCAATGTTTGGGCGAGCCGTCGCACTTCCTCGTTATCGGTAGTGGCGGTCATCACGGTCTGACGTTCTGGCGGGGTCGCTTTCAGGATCCGTGATACCTCCGCCAGGAAGCCCATGTCACAGAGGCGATCCACGTCTTCCAGCGCCAGCAGGCCCGTGTGTGAGAGATCGAGACTGCCGCGATTGAGGTGTTCCACAACCCGCGCCGGACAGCCGACGACAATCTCGACGCCCTCGCGCAGGGCCTCCAGCTGCGCGGGAATTGAACCACTGCACAGTCCCAGGCTGCGTGCGCGTGTATGGCGTCCTAACCGCTGGATTTCTGCGAGGATGGCGTCGGCAAGTTCCTGGGTGGGAGCGAGGACCCCGGCCGGCACCCGTCCCCGCGGCCCCAAGAGCGCGTGTTGGAGGATGGGCAACACGAAAGTCAGCGTCAGATCATCGCCGGGCGGTGCCAGTATCAGCACGTCGTTCCCCTCCAGAATGGCGGGCAACGCCTGCTCTTGCACCGGTGTGAGGGGGGCATCCAGCAACGGCCCCAGGCCGGCAAGGATGCGAGGGTGTAGCTCCAGCTCCTCGAATAACATGCTTGTGTCTCTGCTGCATGGAAATCTGCATCTGCGCTGATGCTCTGGCTGGATTATACCATAAATTTACAGACAAGGCCCGTCTGCACAGAAAAGCCATTGGATTGCAAGGCTGATTGTGAGGGGCGCCTGGAAGGATGGAGGCTTTGACGTTTTTGCGCGCAGGCTGCACCTGCGCGCAAAAACTTTACCTGGGAGGGAGAGACGTCGGCGCGGGCTACTCGTATTTGAGCGCCTGGATGGGACTGAGCGCTGCCGCGCGGATGGCGGGATAGATCCCCGAGGCCACGCCGATGAGAATGGCGAAGACCACGGCAAAGATAGGAAGCCAGAGCGGCATCGCCGTCAGTGTCGTCGCCGTTTCGCCGCTCATGCCGCCGAAAATGCCGCCGCTTTCTGCCAGCAGGGAGCTGCCCACGACATTGATGACGGTATTCAGGGCCACTGCCAGGCCTACACCGCCGATTCCTCCTAACAGGCCAATGCTTCCCGCTTCCGCCAGGAAAACCGACATCACGTCCTGGTTGGTCGCGCCGATGGCCTTCATCAGGCCGATTTCCCGCGTCCGTTCGTAGATGGCCATCGTCATCGTATTGGCGATGCCGAATGCTGCCACCAGCAGCGCCACGGCGCCGATCCCCCCCAGAATGGCTTGCACGATGGCAAAGAAGTTGTTGAGGCTTTCGATTTGCGTTCGGGCCGATTCGACCCAGAATCCCTGATCCTTGAGCGTTTGCTCGATCGTCGGGGAGAGACTGGGATGGGAGACCTTCACCAATACCTGCCCGTAGCCGTCTTTATCGGGATTGGAGACTCCCTGTTGCCCTTCCATCAGGCGTTGATTGAGCCGCAGCGCCTCTTTGAGGGGCAGGAAGATGCTGTAGTCATAGAGATACCCCTGTTTTTTCAGCACCCCTACGACTTGCAAGCGGGCGACAATGCTCTCGCTCTGCATGTAGGTCACCGGGTCGTAGGTAAACTTCACCATTTGCAGGGTCTGATTCAGCAGCTCCGGGGGCTCCGGCGGTTCCAGCCCGGCCTGCTCCGCTGCCTGGAATTCTTCCCACGGGATGAAGTTCGCCGGCACCATCGAACCGATGACGATTTGCCCTCGATACAGATCCAGCGTCCCGCGGTCGAGGGCGGCGATCCTGGCGAAGTCCTCCATCTCCACGCCGTACATCTGGGCCCAGCCGTCCTGCCGATTGAGTCGCAGCGGCCCCTGCATGTAGACGTCTAACAGCGGCGTTGCTGCGATGACGCCTTCCATGCCGCGGATCTCTTCTATTTTGGCGGCGTTGAGGACCGGCGGGGAAACTGCCTGTCCGGCGCTCCCTCCCGTAGCGGCCGGCATCTCCATGTAGCCGACGCGCACCATGAGCTCATCGAGTCCGCCCATGTTGTAGAGATTGGCCGTCGCCTGTTTCTGCAGGCCGGCGCCGAGCGAGACCAGCACAACGACGGCTGCCGTGCCGATGATGACGCCGATGGCCGTCATCGCCACACGCGCTTTCATGCGCCGTAGATTGCTCCACACCAGTCGCAGCAGATCTCGCGTTCTCACCCTCTTAGCTCCCCAGGCCAAACAACGCCTTGAAGAAACGTCCCACCTGCCCCCAGAAGCTCAACGGCTCTTCGACGGGGGACTCTGACTCGCCGGGGACGCCTTCGGAGGGGAAGAAGTTTTCCAGTACCTCAACGGTGAGCGTGTCGCTGTACGTCTGTGTCTGGTTGAGGTCGTCCACATAGCTCACGCTCACTACGACTTTAGCCGTTCCCGCCTCCATCTGCATGGCAATCGCATCCAGCGTCCAGGAGCCGCCCGGATCCAGCGGCCCGACATACGTGCTGCTCTCTCCCATGAATTCCAGTCCCTCGCCAGAGGCGCGCAGCTCCGAAATGGTGAAGCGGAAGCTGCTGGCGTTCACCAGCTCGATGGGCAGTTGGAAAGGCTGCCCTGCCATCGCCGTCCCTTCGACGGGACGGTAGAAGCTGATTTTGAAAGCGGGACGCCGTTGCACCAGCAGGCTTACCCGCTGCGTGCCCTTCTCGCGGGTGCCCCCGCTGATGTCGTAGGCCAGCGCCACGGGAAGGTTGTGCGCGCGGGTTTCGGCATTGCCGGCGACCATCAGACGCATGGCGACGCTGGCATGACCGCTCGCCGCGATGTGGGGGATGAAGCTGACGTTGCTGCCCTCGATGGGGACGAAGGCGCCGAGGTTTTCCCCGTCCTCGCCCCCCAGCGCCAGGGTCAGCCGCTGCGCATCGCCACCACCCACGTTCACCACGTCCAGCGTCAGCGTGAAGCTGTCGCCGGGCGAGATCTTCTCCGGCAGCGTGCGATAGCCATCAATCAGCAGCTGCGGGCGGTTGGCCAGGCTCGTGTCCACGTCAATGCCCACGGTTTGTTGCCCACTGTAGCTGCCGCCGTTGTAATCGCTGTAGGCCAGCGCGATCGGCAGACCTAGCCGTCCGCCTTCCTTGCTGGGTTTGAGCAGCAAAGGCAGCGTCAACGTCGCGGTCTGATTGATGCGCAGAGTGTCCCACGTCGCCACGCCGCCGCCGTGCGCCGGAATGACCATGCTGGCATCCCCCACGGCCTTGAGATTGATGGCGGTGCGACTGCCGCGGTTGGCCAGCACCATGGTCAACGTGAAGGGTGTCCCCGGGGCGATGATCGCCGGCGTGGTGTGGACATCCTCGATGAGGACTTCGGGCTTGCCAGTCGGCGCCCCGCTGCCACTGGATGCGCCGATGACTTCGACCGCCAGCGTCTGCGGAAATTCATAATGCGCGCCGGAGAAATCGTTGGCGGAAAGGTTCACCTGCAGGCTCTGGACGCCGTTGCTCGCACTGGTCGGAACCCGCATCGTTTGAGAGGCGATGAAGGTCGCGTTGATCGGCGTCTGCCAGAAAACGTGGCCGTTCTCGCCCACGGGCAAGAAGGTCCCGCCGGGGAAGATGACCATGGTGTTCTCGGCGGCGCGGCTGCCGTTGTTGTAGACTTCGATGTAGACCTTGAATTCCTGCCCCGGTTTCACCTGTGCCGGCTCGATGCGGTAATTGCGGACGGTGAGCAGCGGTTGACCGGGAGCGGGCGGCTCGACGGGAGCGGGGGTAGCGGGCGGCGGGGGCGGCGCGAACAGCTGCACGGTCCCCAGCTCCCTCTCGTTCCCGAAGGGGTCGAGCGCGACGAGCTTGTAGGCTCCGGCCTTCAATCCAGCGGGGACGATCGCTTGCAGGGCTTGCGGATTCACATAGCGCGTGCTGAGAATCCCGTAGCCCACCAGGCGAACGGTCGTCGTCGTAGTGAAGGTCGCTCCGGCGCTGCCGGTGGCGTAAATGCTGAGAGTCCCGCCCGTTTCGGTAGAGAGCGTCGTCGGCTCGATGATGAAGAGCGGGCTTTGGGCGCTCACGGTTGCTGCCAGCAACAGGAACACTGCTGCTACCATGGCCAGGACCAGGCTGAATTTGATGCTGTTACGGCTCATGATGGTTTTCGTCCTCCTCGGAAAATAAAACCCGTGCTCACGTGCGCAGGTGCCCACGTGCCCACGTTGTTTTCATTTGCGGTGGTGTGCCGCAGGAACATGTCAACTCCTCGGAAAATAGAGAGCAGTGAGAAGAGAGTCGTCGTCGCAGTCACAGCTCACGATTCACATGCTCATCCGCCGTTGACGATTTTTCCGTCCAGCAGATGGATGGTGCGTGTGGCGTAGGCGCTGATGGCAGGATCGTGGGTCACGATGACGATGGTGCGTCCTTCCTGGCGGTTGAGTTGCCCCAGCAGTGCCATGACCTCGCGTCCCGTCTGGGTGTCCAGGTTGCCCGTCGGCTCGTCTGCCAGAATGATGGCGGGATCATTGGCAAGCGCGCGGGCGATGGCGACGCGCTGCTGCTGCCCGCCGGAAAGCTCGGTGGGCTTGTGCCCGGTGCGGTCGCCCAACCCTACACGTTCCAGCAGCGCCAGCGCCTGTTTGCGCCGTTGTTGCGTCGGCACGCCGCTGAAAACCAGGGGAAATTCGACGTTTTGCAGCGCCGTCATGGTCGGCACCAGGTGAAAGGCCTGGAAGATGAAGCCCACTTCCTTGCCCCGGTAGCCGGCGAGATCATTTTCGTCCAGCTGGGTGATTTCCCGCTGATTGACCCACATCTCGCCGCTCGTCGGACGGTCCAACCCACCGATGAGGTAGAGGAGCGTGGACTTGCCCGAACCGGAGGGCCCCATGATCGTCAATAGTTCTCCTCGCATGACGGTCAAATCTACCCCATCCAGGGCGTGCACGACTTGCTCGCCCATCTTGAAATAGCGCGTCAAGCCGGTGATGCGAATGATGCCCTCACTCATGTCTCTTTCCTGAAAAGACAGATTTGTCGCTTACATCGTCAGCGAGCTGAACATGCCGCCGAGGATGGCCGGCACGACGCTGAGGAGCGCGAACACCAGCCAGATGACTGCAATGGCGGTGATGGCCTTGCGGCGCGGCAGCTTCGTGAAAGCCATCAACCCGATGACGAGCAATGCCAGATTCCACACCATGAACACATCAATCCGCCCCAGGATGCTCGCCAGCGCCAGTTTTTCTGGCCCGGGGGTGATGATCTGCGACGTGCTGTTGTCAATCACATAACCTGCGAAGCCTTTGTTGATGATTTCCTGCCCCGTGATCCAGATGTAAACCGTCTGCACCAGGCCGCGCACGGCGTAAGGGAGCCACGCCCACACAGCGAGCTGGAACATCGGCTTGAACCCACTGCTGCGTCCCAGAAACACGCTGGCAAGGTAGAGCGCGCCGCCCCACAGCAACCAGGTCAGCGGTTGGCTGACGATCGTCCCAACAGTTTTGAGGATGTCCATGGCTGAGGAACCTGTCGGCTCCTCAACCGGCAGGTTGCCTTCAACGATGATCCCGCCGCCCTTGCCGATCATGGCGGGGCTTTCTGACGCCATCCCGCCGTTCAGCGTTGGCCCGGCGCTGCGATTGGCGACAGCATTGGTGGCCAGAAGGGGCAGCCATGTGCAGATTATGATGAGAATTGCCGGCAGCCACCAGCTGTGCGACTGATGTTCCCGCAAATGCGTGAAAGTCGCGCCCGGACGCACGAAGATGCCTGCCAGCAGGCTGAATAATGACTTTTTCTCGACAGGGGTCGGTTGTTCGCTCATGTTTCCTCCTGAAAAGCAGCTACTCGTAAAGACGCCTTGGGCGCACAGAAAGTTCCTTGAATCGGCTCTCAACTTGGGGGATGGAACCCACGCCCGCGGACGCTGCTGGCTTGGGTCACTACAACGAAAGCCTGGGGATCTACTTCGCTCACGATGTCGCGCAGATGCTTGAGCTGCACGCCGGTGAGGGCGCACAGCAGGACATCGCGATCTTCGCCGGAATACATGCCCTTGCCTGAGAGCGCCGTCACCCCGCGCTCTAATTCATGCATGATGCGCTGCGACAGGGCCACCCGTTGTTGGGTGATGATGATGGCGAGCTGGGGCTGGGGTCTCAGGCTGGGGAACATCCGCCGACCGTGGAATTCTTCCTTTCTGAGCTCTGCCGTTGCCCGCCGTTCCTGAATATTCACTGCGATCATCATCGCCGTGAGCGACAGGTAGACTGCCACCACGGCGGCGATGATCCAGGGGCCGGGGATGTTGAAGCCGATTGTTGCCCGCGCCGACATCACTTTGAATGAGGCTGCGGGTTCAGGATGGATCCACAGCTTGATAAACCAGCTGAGAACGCTCAGGGTGATCAGCCAGACGTAATTGCGCCGATAACGAACGCCCATCGCCTCAAAGCGTGAGGTGGGGAACACGGGATTCATCAACGTTTCGGCCATGGCGTCGCCCCAGTCATCCGCGGGCCGGAAGGGCGGCGCCAGCATCTTGGCGAAGAATTCCGTTTCCAGCAGCCGCACGCGGTGATACCAGAGTGAGTAGTAGCTGTAACGCCGTGCCTCCATCCACAGGAACACCAGCGTCAGGGCGATGACCAACAACATGACGATGTGAGGGTTTTGCGGCGAGCTGAAGGTGAACGTCAGCGCCGCTGCCGTCGTGACGACGGCCCAGTTGGTGGTGGTATCGAGCCGGTTGCGCCAGGTATTGCAGCGTGTCACCTCGGCGCGGTAGTAATGCACCATTGCGGTGGTGAAGTTGCCTCGGTCCAGGTGATAGCCGTGATAGCTCCAGGTCTCGCGCTCGTAGTCGGTTTGTTCTTCGCTCATGGTGCAATGCCTCCGTTGTGATGAGTGGTTGGATGGTTTCGCAGAAGAAGACCTTGTGGAAAAGGACCCCGCGCTGCCATGCCCTCAGAGTTGCACGTCCAGCTCGGTGAACGGCGGGACGCTCAGCAGCACGGTCCGCTGGACGGGATCGCTGACCACGATCGGGTAAACGTCGCCGTCGGCGCGGACTTCCTGGGGCGCGCGTCGCAGGCCGTTGAGGGTGAGGGCAATGTGGACGTAAGGCGGCTCGAACGTCCCCTCACGTTCCCAGGCGACGTGCAGGTGCGTGTCATCCCGCTGCATGACGAAGCGACTGACGCGCCGCTCGCCTTGCTGATAGCCGAATCCCTCGCCGGCATCCTCGTAGAGCCAGGACGTCGCCTCACCCGTTTCGGTGAGCGGATAGAGGTGCAGGCGCAGGAACCGGTCGGGGCGTTGCTCGACGCTGGGGCCGATCTCGCCGAGCGGCAGCACGGTCCCCTCGCGCACGAAGAGCGGCATCGTCTCCAAGGGCGCGTAGACGGTGAGCGCTTCCCCGCCCCGGCAGCGTTGATTGGTCCAGAACTCGTACCACGTCCCTGCAGGAAGCCGGACCTTGCGGCTGGAGGCGCCCGGCTCCATGACCGGCGCGACGAAGAGCGCATCCCCACACAGGAAGGCATCATCCACGTCCCACAGCGCACGATCCAGCCAGCCGAGGGGCCGCACCATGGGCCAGCCGCGAGTGGCCATCTGCCACACCGCGGTGTAGAGATAGGGCAGCAGCTCATACCGCAGCTGGATGAAGCGGCGGTTGATGCTGAGATACGGCTCGCCGTAGCTCCACGGCTCCTGATCGGGGGTGCCGGCGCTGGTGTGCGCGCGGTAGAAGGGCATGAACGTCGCCTGTTGCAGCCAGCGCGTGAACAGTTCGCCATCCGCCGCCCCGGCGAAGCCGCCGATGTCCGGGCCGGTAAAGCCCACGCCCGAAAGCCCCAATCCCAGCACTAAGGGCAGCGTCAATCGCAGCGATTCCCACGTACTCTGGTTATCGCCGGTCCAGGACGTGGCGTATCGCTGTACGCCTGCCCATCCGGCGCGGGTGATGACGACGGGGCGCAGGTCGGGGCGCAACGCGAGCACGCCCTCGGCGCTCGCGCGCGCCATCAACATCCCGTAGAGATTGTGCGCCTCGCGGTGATCGCCGCCGCGCCCTTCCAGGCTGTGACGGGTGGTCGCGGGAAGGGTAGTGGGCCCCGCAGGCGAGAACGTCGCCGGCTCGTTCATGTCGTTCCAGAATCCTGCAACGCCGGCCTCGACCAGCGGGCGATACTGCTCGCCCCACCAGGCGCGGGCCTGCGGATCCGTGAAGTCGGGGAAGGCGGAGTTGCCCGGCCAGACCGGCGCGTGGACGATTTCGCCGGTAGGCAGGGTGCAGAAATGCCCGCCGGCCTTCCCACTGCGATAGACCGCGTAGGCGGGATCGGCCTTCACCCCCGGATCCACGATCGTGATCAGCTTGATGCCCTGCGCGCGCAGGTCAGCGGCGAGAGCCGGCAGATCGGGGAAGCGGTTTTTATCCCAGGTGAAAACGCGGAAGCCATCCATGTAATCAATGTCGAGGTGAATGGCATCGCAGGGGATCTCATGCTCACGGAAATCCTGGGCCAGCTGGCGGACGCGGGCCTCCGGGTAGTAGGACCAGCGCGATTGTTGATAGCCCAGCATCCACAACGGGGGGAGCGCATGCCTGCCGGTGAGTTCGGTGTAGCGTTCGAGCAGGGTGGGGACGGCGCCGGCGATGAAGACGTAGCGCAGCTCGCCGCCCGCGAAGCGATGATCCGCCGCCTGAGGGGAACCGGCGCCGAGATCGAACTCGGCGTAGTGCGTGTTCTCGTAGAAGACCAGATAGGCGGGGCCGTCGCCTGGGCGCACGCTGACATAGACCGGGATGTTCAGGTTGATGGGGTCGTCGCCGTCCTTGTACCCCGCCGGGTCTTGATTCCAGAGAATGTGCGTCCCGCCGCGGCGGTTCCAGGGCGTGGCGCGTTCCCCCAGGCCGAAGAGCCGTTCGTCCTCGTGCAGGAGCGTGCGGTGCCGCACGGCGCCGTCGCGTCCCCAGCCCATGTCAATGTCGGCGCGCAGGAGCCGGCCGGTGGCGTCGGCAAAGAGCAGCGCGCCCGATTTGAGCAGCGCGCCGATCGCCAGCTCGCCGGTCAGCAGGAAAACTGCATCGCCTTGCGGCAGAGTCTCGAAGGGCGGGATGGGCCATGCGTCGAGGGGCTGCGCGAGGGCGTAAGGGAGGGGCGCCGCCGGGCGGTGTTGGGCCGGGAGATAGCGCACCTGGACGGCGTCGGCTGCCAGCAACGTGATTTCGATGCTGCCATGCGCCGTTTCCAGCGTGAGACCCCGCGCGTGGGGCGTAAATCCCTGGATTGGACCGGGTTTTTGCCAGCTGAGGGGCCAGATGGAATGGGTGTGCAGAAGGTGCGGGGCCACGGCGGGACCGCCGCGCACTTCGGCCCAGGTCTTGTGGAGGGGATAGGTGAGCACGGCGGGCAGATTCTGCGCGCCGATGAGCCGGATAGCATCGCGTAAATCATCGAGCAACGTGGGCATGGGACCTCCTCGGAAAATAGAGATCAGCGGGTCAGCCGTCAGCGAATCAGCGAAAAAGCGAAAAGGCGAAAAAGCGAAAAGGCGAAAAAGCGAAAAGGCGAAAAAGCGAGTCAGCGAATCACTTGCGTCCGCACGTTCACACCTTCGCACGTTCACACGTTATTTTTGTGCTTGCCCGGTGTGCGCCGGCACATGGCGTCTCCTTGAGTCGGCGCTGAGCACGAAAATATCGGTCCGGCAGTCCCATTATACCTTAAGCGGCGGCTTGACAAAATTGGTCCTTGCAGTACAATCACTGCCATTGACGGGAGGCCATCCCGAGATGATAAAGTCATAAAGCGCCGAAGTGGCGGAATTGGCAGACGCGCTACGTTCAGGGCGTAGTGAGGGTTCCCTCGTGTGGGTTCGACTCCCACCTTCGGCACAAAACCAGCCGCGGAGAGTTTCCGCGGCTGGTTTGTTGTATGGGTTGCGAGATCATTCCTCGCTTGCGAGTCGTCACGTGAAGTAAATGCCCCTAATAAACCTCGTCGTGCGTGCCGAGGTCAAGCAACACGACAACTTCGCTGCCATCGGCGAGATTTCGTTCGATCGAAAATACGATCTGGCAATCGTAGCCACAGCTACACGCGCGTAAGCCTTCAAGCGTCCCGCTTAACTTGTGTGTACCCAATGATACCGCAAAAACGTCTTCCTGCATTTGCGTCGCCGCTGCAATCGAAGTGCCCTCGGCTGGAGCGAGGTATTAGCCCGCCGCTGTGTTTGCGACAAATTTTTTACCATTCACACGGTCATACTCCCAAATGGCCAGGTCTACTTCTTGGACAGGCCATCCTAACTCAACCGCTAATCGTTTTATTTCCCGAAGGTATCTTTTGTAATCGGGAATCGAGAAAGTCGTTCTTTCTTCATCAAATATCTGTCTCCACCCTCGAAAATCATCACAGCGTATTTGTCAGGAAACACCAGCGCCAGAATTGCCGACGCTACAGGAACTCCTACTCCACGAATAGAGCAGAGAATGTTTAATCGCAACTCAGTTTCATAATCTTCGTCAGGATGGATTATCGAGAGCGCCGCACCTGTCACTGTCCGGATCACCTCTTCTGTATTTGCTCTACGTCTCTCTTGTTGTCTTCCATATTGCCCCCCAGTTTCCAATGCAGGATCTTGTCAAATTCCTCAGAGGTCAAGTATAGCGGATGGCGTTCATCTCGCAGGCGGGCAAATTGTGCCTTGAGATCCTCGGTAAGACCGTAATCATCGCTAGAAGTCCTGTATGGGACGAGTTGGGCTGCTGCTATCATCTTTCCTACACTCCAGAGCAATTGTGGTGTTGGGGCGCTCAACGGAAGAGGCCACCTGCGCGCGGCTGCGAAGTGACCTCCTCCCTGACGGGCCGCCTGCCTTGCGGGTGAACCCCCTCCCGCGCGCCCGGCTCGAGCGCGTCAGGTACGGGAGGTGAGGTGACGGTCACCTTCAAGGTGACTGTCACCTGAGCGGCGCCAGCAACTCCCCGTCCGGCTCGCGGCCCGCGGCCTGGCAGGCGTCCCGGTAATTGCGGACCATAGTCTCCATCCAGTCCGCAAACACGGCAGAACGACGCAGGAAGAAAGGGGTCAGCGTGCGCACCGCTTCCTCGTGAGCCGCCAGCGCCTCCTCCCGCCGCCCCAGGTCAGAGAGGCGGTTGCCCAGGTTGTTGAGGCTCCTCGCCAGGTCGGGCCGGAAGGTCTGGGGGGCGGCCTCGGCCAGTTCCCGGCGGATGGACACCGCCTCCTGCGTTGCCGCCAGCGCCTCCTCCCGCCGCCCCAGGTCAGAGAGGCGGTTGCCCAGGTTGTTGAGGCTCCTCGCCAGGTCGGGCCGGAAGGCCTGGGGGGCGGCCTCGGCCAGTTCCCGGTAGAGGTCGGCCGCCTCCTGCGTCGCCGCCAGCGCCTCCTCCCGCCGCCCCAGAGCGGAGAGGGTGTTGCCCAGGTTGTTGAGGCTCATCGCCAGGTCGGGCCGGAAGGCCTGGGGGGCGGCCTTGGCCAGTCCGCGGCGGATGGACACCACCTTCTGCATCGCCGCCAGCGCCTCCTCCCGCCGCCCCAGGGCGGAGAGCATCATGCCCAGGTTGTTGAGGCTCCCCGCCAGGTCGGGCAGGAAGGCCTGGGGGGCGGCCTGCGCCAGTCCGCGGCGGATGGACACCGCCTCCTGCGTCGCCGCCAGCGCCTCCTCCCGCCGCCCCAGAGCGGAGAGGGTGTTGCCCAGGTTGTTGAGGCTCCCCGCCAAGTCGGGCAGGAAGGCCTGGGGATCGGCCTGCGCCAGTCCGCGGTAGAGGTCGGCCGCCTCCTGCGTCGCCGCCAGCGCCTCCTCCCGCCGCCCCAGAGCGGAGAGCATCGCCCCCAGGTTGTTGAGGCTCGTCGCCAGGTCGGGCAGGAAGGCCTGGGGGGCGGCCTCGGCCAGTTCCCGGTAGAGGTCGGTCGCCTCCTGCGTCGCCGCCAGCGCCTCCTCCCGCCGCCCCAGGTCAGAGAGGGCAACTCCCAGTTCTCTCAGAGTTACAGCCAGAAGGGGGGAGAAATCTTCAGGGTGTTCTCCGGTCAGGCGACGGTAAACCTTTACTGCCTGTTTCCGGTATTCGGCGGATCGCGCCAGGTCTCCCATTTCGCGGTAAAGGTCCGCCAGTTCCCGGGCCGTCCAGGCAATACCAGGCCAGTACGGTTTTTCCGCAGACTGCTCTCTGGCGAGCCGCTTTTCGTAAAGCGCTGTCCTCCGAGCCAGTTCCTCCGGCGGCAGAAATGTGCAGCTGGTGCGGTCCAGCAAATGCATCATTTCAGCCTGAATGGACACCATCCGGGCGTATTCAGCGGGTGGCTGCGGCATTTCCAGATAGAAAATCCCGCTCCGGGCGGCAAATAGATCGGCAGCATGCCGAACAACCTGCATCAGGGTCAGCCGACTGAGCCAGAACACGATGGGAGAGCCCAGACGGGCGAGGGGCTCACGCTGCATGTTCAGCGTGCGCAGGGCGAGCCGAGCCGCTTCCACCTCCTGACGCGTGGGGAAATCGAGCGGTAGATAAGAGAGGTCTAAACCAGCGCGGTCCAGGCGGTTAATGTCTACAAAAATAACGGGGGACAATGGTTGATCTCGGAGTACTGAATCAGCAGAAGATGGGGCCGTTGAAAACATCAGGTCGTACCACGACGACAGGGTACCGATCAGGTCGGGGTACTCTGGAGAAAGTTCAACCCTTATGATTTCTCGCTCCTGGGCTTTCTGGTGCTCTTCCAGACGCTGCATCAACTGTTGACGCCATGTTCCCTCCTCACAGATAGCGAAGAGAAGAATTGCTCCCTCTGCCAGGTCCAGCGCGTCCTGCAGGAGCACCAGGTCCAGACCTGCTTCCCGAACGGTCGGAGGATTATCCGCCTTCGTGTTCACGAGCCCATTCCTCCACCAGCGGACGAACGATGGGATGGATCGCCCACCATGCTCCCTCTCCGTTGTATTCCAGGAGGCTCAGATTGTGCAGCAATTCCTGAGCCAAAAGGCTGTTGACAAATTGCCCGCCCTGAGCAATGTGCCAGAGTTCGCGGTACTGGTCCTCGGTCAGAAGACCCCGATAGGTGTTGCGAACCTGACGGGCGGCATATTCCACATCTTCCCGCTGGACAGGCCCTTCCTCTCCTCGCAGGCGGCGGGCCCTGAGTACACTGCTACGGGCCAGCGTGATCAGTTCTTTCAACAAGCCGCCCGACAGTTCCACCAGGTATTCTGTTGCTTCTGGAGTCAGTAATTCCGGCTTCATACGTCGTTCCAGCACTTCTTGCAGCGTAGCGCGGCCATCTTGACAGGGGTTTCCGTCCCGTTCACACACTTTGATGTTGAGCAAAGCAAAGTTGCGAGGGAAGGAGAGGCGCACCTGTTGAAAGTCATTGGTATGGTAAAGCGCAATAGGGACGGTGTAAATCACCCGACAGCGAGGCTCCAGCAGTGCATTCGCCCCGTGCAGGAACAGGTTGCGTATCTGACCGAGGTCATACATCTTATCCAGACCATCCACGATGACCAATGTACGCTTCTTTGTCTTTTGCCGGACGTCTCCCAGCAACTCGTTAAGACGTTCCAGAAGGTCCGCGAGGTTGGCCTGAGTCTCTGCACGAGCATGTTGGCGGCGCGGGGTATTTGTGCGGAGTTTGGCCGTGATGGAAGCGATCCCCGCATTTAATTGCGCCTCTACCTCTCCATCCAATACCGGATGTTCTTCTTCCTCCAGGATATGGGTCTTGTACCAGAAGCGCAGGTCATTCAATTTCTGTTCGCTCAGTCGGGTGCCGGTGCGACAAGCATGACGGAATATTTGCAACCCCATAACGACCAGCAAGTCGGTATAGTCCACGTCGCCCAGATTCAGCAGGCTCTCCACGTCCATCCGTACGACGATATGAGACGAAGCCAGTTCCTTCTCCAATTCCAGGCGCGCCAGTTCCGTGGTCTTACCGCTCCCACGATGACCGGCGAAGATGGTCTTGTCATCCTCACGGTCATCCATAAGCAGTTCTTCCAGGAGGGGCTGGATGCTGGCGGCTTCAGGGCGCTCAGCGTAAAAATGCTCCAGCCATTCCCCTTCCAGCGGGCGCATGGGGTCAAGGAGCCGGTAGGCCTCGGAAAGAGTTTGTGCCTTTTGCAGCGTGCTCATAATAACCTTGTATACTGTAGTCAGAGCGACCAGACTGCCAGTACACGTCTCCTTTCTTTCAAGATTCGATCAGGCCGTCGCTCTTGGCCGAGAGACAGGTGAGGACAACATGATTCCTGGCAAAGCCCCGGCTATTCCAGATCGGGAGGCTGATCTCACCTGTCTCTCCGACTTGACTGTTCCCGTCCGATATGGCATATGCAGTCCCGGGTCGAGGAGGACTTCCCTGATGTACTCAACTGATGGTGCTTAACGTCAAGGCATCTTGCGCCAGTGCTATTATACCTCAGGCGACGGTCACTTTCAAGGTGACCGTCGCCTGAGCGGCGCCAGTAACTCCCCGTCCGGCTCGCGGCCCGCGGCCTGGCAGGCGTCCCGGTAATTGCGGACCATAGTCTCCATCTGGTCCGCGAACACGGCAGAAAGACGCAGGAAGAAAGGGGCCAGCGTGCGCACCGCTTCCTCGTGAGCTGCCAGTGCCTCCTCCCGCCGCCCAAGATCTGAGAAGCGGTTGCCCAGGTTGTTGAGGCTCCTCGCCAGGCCGGGCAGGAAGGCCTGGGGGGCGGCCTGCGCCAGTCCGCGGCGGATGGACACCGCCTCCTGTATCGCCGCCAGCGCCTCCTCCCGCCGGCCTATCTTGGAGAGCCTTGTAGCCAAATTATTAAGGCTTAATGCCAGGGCTGGAAGGAATTTCTCCGGATAAGCCTGAGCTAACTGACGACGGATATCAATTGCTTCCTGGATTGCCTCTAAAGCCTCTTCCCGCCGGCCTACCTCGGAGAGCCTCGTAGCCAAATTATTAAGGCCTAATGCCAGGGCTGGAAGGAATCTCTCAGGATAAGCTTGAGCCAACTGAAGACGGATAGTAATGACCTCTTGTGTTATCTCCAGTGCCTCTTCCTGCCGTCCAAAGTCAGAAAGATACACAGCTAGATTGTTAAGACTCACTGCCAAGGCAGGGAGAAAATTCTCGGGGTAAAGCCGGGCGAGATGGCGACGGATAGCAACGGCTTCTTGTATTACCTCCAATGCCTCCTCCCGCTGCCCAAGGTGAGCAAGAAATACAGCTAGATCATTTAAGTTCCTTGCTAAGCCGGGAAGGAAAGCATCAGGGTTAGAATGGGCCAATTCCCGTTGGATAGTAACTGCTTCATGGGTCGCTATGAGCGCCTCCTCCCGCCGCCCCAGAGCGGAGAGGCGGTTGCCCAGGTTGTTGAGGCTCCCCGCCAGGTCGGGCAGGAAGGCCTGGGGATCGGCCTGCGCCAGTCCGCGGTAGAGGTCGGCCGCCTCCTGCGTCGCCGCCAGCGCCTCCTCCCGCCGCCCCAGAGCGGAGAGGGCATTGCCCAGGTTGTTCAGCGCCCACGCCCGGCCGGCCTCGTCCGGGGCCAGGTCGGCCATGCGGCGGTAGAGGGGCTCCTGCACCGCCCGCAGGGCCAGGGTGCGGTCGGGGGCGGGGAGGCGGGCAGCGAGGCCGTCCAGGAATGTCCGCATCCCCTCCCCCTCGAGCGGGCCGGCCTTCGCCCAGTCGGCAAAGGTCCGAGCCAGGGGGACGCTCAACGCCTGCAGTTCCGGGAAGCGCCCCGCCGCCCGCTCCAGGGTCAGCAGCGCCTCGGCCAGGGTCCGGGCGCTCTCCTGTGGGTCGGCGGCTGCGGCCTGCCCGGATGGGAGGAGGGCGCTCTTCTGTGGGTCGGCGGCTGCGGCCTGCCCGGATGGGAGGAGAGCCTCGATGAGGCGAGGTTGGGCAGTAAAGGCTTCCCTGATCACCCAGTCGGCCAGAGGGTCCGGCGCCACGGGCGGGATGAGGCTCGCCTCCGTGCGCGGCCAGGGAAAGTCCGCCAGCACCTCGGCCAGCCAGACCGGGTGCAGGGGGCCCGTCGGCGTGGCGGGCATGGGGAACAGGTCGGCGCGGCCCTGCAGAAAGGCGGCCAGGTCCCTGTTCCGCCAGCCCAGCCCCAGGGAGGCCAGGGCCCGCAGGCGCTCGATGAGGGGGATCAGGTCGCTGCGCGCGCGCTCGGGCAGGCTCTCCCCACGCAGCCAGCGCTCCCTCCAGAGGCGCCTCTCCCGCCCCCAGACCGTGGCCAGGATGTGGCGTGGGTCGGCGGTGTCGGCCGGCAGCCCCTCGCCCGCTGCGGCCAGCCAGGCCAGCAGGATGACCTCCAGGGGGCGTTCGGGCAGGGCCTCAACACGGGGAGGGCGGTCGGGAGACCGCTCGGCCAGGGGCTTCAGGCGCGCAAAAGCGGCGGCGTACAGGGCCTGCGCTTCGTCGGGCTGCAGTGCGTCCACGGGACTGAGGCACGTCTCGACGGCGGGCAGGCGCAATATCCTATCGCCGGGGCGCATGGCAGGGGCAAGGCGGTCGCGCAGAGGGGTGGTGACATCCCGATCCAGGAGCACCAGGGCGAAGGGGTGACGCCGGGAGACGCGGGCCATGGCCTCTATCAGCGCGGAGGTGGCGCCGGGGATCGCCGTGGCGTAGTCCAGGGCCAGCAGCGTGGGCCGTTCGGCCCTGAGCAGCGCGTCGGCGTGGGCGGGCCAGTCAGCGCCTGGATCGAGGAAGGCCACCAGCCAGCCCCGCTCTCGCAGCTGCTCCCCCGCCTCGACGACCAGGCGGGTCTTGCCCGCGCCGCCGGGGCCCACGTAAAACCGCAAACCCAGGGGTGGATCCGTCCGGGCCAGTTCCTGAGCCCAGGCTATCAGGTCATCTCGCATCGCCTCGAAGGTGCTCCCCTCGTAGGGGATGAAGCGATACTCGGCCCGCAGGACTTCGGGGTAGAGGGTCTCGTAGGGGTAGGGCAAGACGGGCCAGCGCGCGTGGTCCCAGGCCTGGGCGTAGGCCAGTTTGTCGGCCATGGCAGCAGGGATGGCGGCCACGGCCTCCAGCAAGAGGCCACACCGGGCCAGGGCTTCGTCCAGGCGGGCCAGGGTCTCCCGGGCGACGGGCAGTGCCCAGGCCTCCTGATGTTCCAGCAGGACCCGGTAATAGGTGCCCAACAGGCGCTGCACCAGGGATAGCCCGGCTTCGTCGAGGAGTTCCAGGCGGGAGGAGGCGGCCTGCATAGTTTGACGGGCGGCCCTTTCCGCATCCAGGTTCTGCCGGGCCAGCGCGTCGGGGGTCAGGGCGTAGCGGTCCAGAAGGAAGAAGGTCTCGGCCAGGGCCGGCTCGACCACTTCAGGGTTGCCTTCCTCCCGCAGCAGGGCCCTGTAACCCTCCGCAAAGGCCTGCACGGCCTGACGGGCCTGTTCGGGCCAGGAGACCTCGGCGGCGGTGAGTTCCCGGTGGACAGTTTCGGCGGCCTTCAGGAATGGGCTCACGCCGGGGATGGTGGATGCAGCATCCATGAGCGCGGCAAGGGCGGCCCGTTTGAGGGTCTTTTCCCAGCGGCGATTGGCTTGAGGCATAGGGCTCCCTCCTTGTGCCCGCTATCGGGGCCAAGCCAAATCCCACCTGCAAAATATCCTTACGGAGTGGCTTTGAACTTGAGCCGTCTGGCCGATTGGTGGGAAGGTTTGCAGCCCCGCCGGACGCGCATTTCGCGGTTCGTGGCGCTAGCGCCAATATGATTTTATCTGCAATTATTAGGGTTCAAGTATTATTTTGCCAGTGGTATCTGCTCACCCACCACGGCAGAGAAACCTGCCAGCGCCGTTTCTTTTAATCCAGCATGAACCAATTTCACTGTTCAATATAGAACACAATTCTCTAGAAGTCAAGTTTTCTGCGATGGAAATATGCCGCCGCCCTCGCCGCAAGCGACCCGCCCATCGTGGACGCCGCGCACCGTCGGCGCGTGGGCCAGTTCAAAGCGCACGATGTCACCGATGGCGGTTAACCCGTGAGGCCGGGTGGGAAGGTCACCCAAGCTCCATCGCGGAGCGCGTGGAAACGGAAGGGTTGAGCGGGGTGGGGAGGGGAAAACTGGCGGATACAGGCCCGGCAGCGACATCCAGCGTCGGGCGTTGGATGATTTAAGGCGTCATCCTCGCACGACTAAATCAAAGGCTGATGTTGGCCTGACTTCTGAAAAGTAGTAGTCTTCGACGCCGTCCCAGAGCGCGTGCCAGCGTTTTAGAAAGCGCTGATCGCTTTCGCGCCGGTCTAGCCGTTGATGCCGTTCGGCGACTGGGACATCCACCAGCACGGCCAGATCAATCAAATCGGCAATCTCTGGATTTGAAGAATAGGCGCCTTCGAGAATGATCACGTTTGCCGGCTGTTTTTCGATGGCGTGGGGACTTAGTCCATACGTCCCATCCGGGCGCATTCCCGAGACAAAGTCAAAGGGAAACCATCGCGCCGGTCGGCCGGCGAGGAGAGGTTCCAGGGCGTCAGTGCGCAGCCTTGCCCAATCAAACACGTCCCTGGCTCTCTCCGGGATTGAACGTGCGTCCCATTCCCCATCGGGAATGGAGGCGGAATAGAAATCATCGAGCGGGATCACGACAGACTCAATTTCCTGCTCCAACATGGCAGCCAAAGTGGACTTGCCCGCGCCGCTGCCCCCATCCAGGGCGACCAGAATCGGCGAACGGTGGGCGAGGATGGGGCGGATCGCGGCCACAATTTGGGAACATGCCGCCGCTAACTCAGACATCAGGCATCTATCCCTTCAGGGTATTCTGGCTTAATGGGGAATTCCCTTGCGCACGGCTGACGGTGCGATGGAGTTTTCCACACACCCTCAAGTGATACAGAATCACAATGCTGACCTCACATTGTAACTTTCTTCCATATGTATGCCCCATTCCCGGCACTGTCAAGAACTCCGGGCCGTAAACAAAAAATGAATCTGCACTGACATCACGGAGCCGTCATCGCGACCTGCCGGCGTGCCCCGGACGAGTGAAAACAAAACGATCCGGCTGGGGAATTTTCCCCCACCGGACGCGCTTCAAAATGGACATGAAGGGCTCAGGGTAGCTCCGCCGGAGGCCACGCGAAGGGATTGAATTCCAGCTCTCCGGCGTTGAAGACACGATAGTCCAACACCCTCGCCTCCCACGTGGCGCTCTTGCCGCTGCTCTCTTTCATCAGGTAGCGCAAACCCGTGGGCGTGAAGGTGTTGGCGTCAACGTACAAGGTATACGTGACGGTTTCCTCATCGGGGGAGGGGACGTCCTGGCTACCGGTGATGGCGTAGACGCGGCCATTCTCGAGCTCCAGCGGCGCGATGCTCACCGCGTCCGCGCTGCTTTGGAGCTGTTTGATCTGCACGTGGATGGTCTCCAGCGCCGGGGCGTCGGGCGCGTCGGGAGCTTCGCGCAACTCCTCCGCGATCCGCTGCCGGAGGGTGGGGTCCATGGCCTCGGCGTAGCCGGGCTCGGCGGAGGAGGGACTTGTGGCGGGAGCAGTCTTGCGGCAACCTTCCGCATCCGCTGCGGGATCTTGTTCGCCGGTCGCCGTGAGCCAGCAAAAGCGGGTGGGGCTGCTGTAGCTCCACTCGAGGGGCTGCTGGAATGTCAGATCGTCTTTCGCGTAGCGAATCATCATTCTCTCGACGGGGACAGGGACGAGGTCGTCTTCCGCCGCCAGCTCGAAACGCTGCCACACCCGGTAGAGATTCCCCTCACTCGTGTAGACCTGATACCCGATCTGCCCCGGTTGGACGGCAGTGGATTCCGCCGCGCGCGCCAGCACTTGCTCCGCGCTCGGGGAGCGGGGCCACAGCACTCCCACCAGGGTCAGGATCACTAAGGCCGCCATGCTGACGGCCGCAAAGCGTTTCCACATACGAGGCATCCTTTCTTGAGCTAGATCTGCCGGCGCGTTGCCGGCCTGTAACAGACGCTGTCGCAGCTGCTGCGTGAAGACGGGCGAGGGCGCGACGGGGGCGCTTTCTGCCAGCCACCGGGCGGTATCCAGCAAGGGATCGGCGCTTGCGTTCTGCTGCTCGCTCAGGAGCGCCTCCACCTGTCGGGATATTTCCTGTGCCCGCGCTTCCTCTCGTGTCATTTTATTGTCTCCTTCGAAAATAGAGATCAGCGAGTCAGCAGTCAGCGAATCAGCGAAAAGGCGAGAAAGCGAAAAAGCGAGAAAATCACTTGCGTGACAAAGGTATCGCCACTGACTGAAAAACGGAAAAATTTCCTGGCGACCTTTGAAGATTGAGTATCAACTTTTTCCCCCTATCCCCTGGCCCCTTCCCCCCGCGCCGCGCGGGGGGGAAGGGGAACTTTTTTTGTGGGGCTTTGCAGGCGGGCGTAGCCCGCCTGCAAAGCCCCAATTTTTTTCTCCCCCTCCCCAACGGCGTCTGCGCCGTTGGGGAGGGGGCAGGGGGTGGGGCAAAAGCTACAGGCCACAAAGGTTCCTTCATCGCCGTCTGGCTACCTGGCGCCAGACTGAACAGTCACCGCACATTTTCATCCCTGGATGGTGTGCGCCAGCACATGGCGTCTCCTTCGAAAATAGAGAGCAGCGGTCAGCCGTCAGCGAATCAGCGAAAAGGCGAGAAAGCGAGAAAGCGAGAGAGCGAGAAAGCGAGAAAAATCACTTGCGTGGCAAAGGGTGCGCGAACTTCAGGCCGCTCTCAGGCTGCCAGAGTGGCCAGCACCAGCGCCTGGAAGCGGGCATTGTCTATGGCGGTGATGACGTTGACGTGCGGTTCCGGGCCCTCCGCGGCCGGGCGTCGGCGGGTGTCCACGACGGTCATGCCGCGCGTGTACTGTCCCCGCGTCTCGATGGCGACGGGCCACCTCTCGCCGGTTGCGAGCGCGGGTTCCAACGCCACTGCTACGGCGGCCAGATCGGGCGGGGTGACGGGATGTGGCTTCCGGTAGTCGAGGAGTCGCCGCAGCAGGCGCGCGAATGTCTGACCCCACGGCGTCGAGCCGGCCTCGATCTGCGCCGCGTCCGCCTCGTAGAGCCTGGCGCCCTTGCGGATGGGATCAAGGCTGACCATCGTCTTGGGGATGCGGGAACGGAAGACGATGTCGGCGGCCTCGACGTCCGCGTAGACGTTGAATTCCGCGACGGCGGTGGTGTTCCCGCCGGTAATGCTGCCCGCCATCATCACCAGCCGGGGAATGCGTTCTTCCAGGCGGGGTTCCCGAAGCAACGCCAGGGCGATGTTGGTGAGCGGCGCGAGCGTGATGAGGGTGATAGGCGCGGTCGCCGCCATGAACGTGCGGATGAGGAAATCCACTGCATGTTCGGCGGCAGGCTCCCGCTGAGGGTCGGGGAAGCCGATGTCCCCCAGACCGTCGCTGCCGTGTGCGCTCTCTGACGTGAGGGGCGGCGCGAGCAGGGGACGCGCCAGGCCGCGGTAGACGGGGACCTCGCGGCTAGCGTGTTCCACCATCACGAGCGTGTTGCGCACCACCTTGGGGAGAGGGACGTTTCCCCCTACCGTCGTGATGCCCAGAACATCGCAAGCGGGCGCGCGTAACGCCAACAGCAGCGCCAGCGCATCATCCATGCCGGTGTCGCAATCAATAATCACGGTCTGTTGGGGCATTCGGGCTCCTCGGAAAATGCGTAATGCGTAATGCGTAATGCGTAATGCGTAAGTGATCTCCCTGGAAAATAGGCGAATCGGCAAAAAAGCGAATCGGCGAAAAAGCGAATCGGCGAATAGAATGCGTTCACACGTGGACACGTGGACACGTTCGCACCTTCGTACGTTCACACGTGGACACGTGGACACGTTCGCACCTTCGTACCTTCACACGTGGGCACGTGGACACGTTCGCACCTTTCATCCCGTGTAAGCTCGCAGGGAGCTCATGGGCTTACCCACCATGCGGAAAGCGCGACGTTCGGCTTCCCAGCGGACGCGCTCCATGTCGAGGGTGAGGAATTCGCCCTTGCGGTAGAGCAGCCGTCCATCGCACCAGACATAGACCACGTCGCCCGGATGGGCGGTGTAGACGACGCCGGCCGCCAGGTCGTGTCGGGGAATCCAGTGCGGCGCGGTCGTGTCCAGCAACAGCAGGTCGGCGGGACGTCCCGGCGCGAGGACGCCGCTTTCGGGGAATCCCAGCGCCGCTGCCGGGACCTGTGTCGCCATGCGGAGGAGCTGCGTGCGCGGCAGGACTTCAGGAGCGAGCAGCGCGCCTTTCCAGTGCAGCCCCACGAGGCGCAAGATCTCCAGCATGTTGAAGTCGCTGTTTGAGGCGGGGCCGTCGGTTGCCAGAGCCAGGCGCACCCCCCGCGCGAGCATCTCCGGCAGCGGCGGCATTTCCATCCCGAGCTTCTGGTAAGTCTTGGGAGCGTGGGCGACGTAAACGCCCTTCGCGGCGAGGAGCGCCTGATCCTCCGCGGTGGCGGCGTTGCAGTGCGCTACCAGGGTGGGACGCGGCAAGTCGAGCAGCCCCAATCCGGCGACGTAGGCCGGCGGCGTGAGGCCGTGACGTTCCAGGGAGCGGCGCACCTGCTCGCTGGATTCGCTCAGGTGGAAGTGCGCGCCCACCCCCAGGCGCTCCGCCTCGGCGACACAGCGCCGCAGCACGTCGGTCGGCGTCATGTAGGGGGAGTGAGGTCCCAGCGCCGTGTGGATGCGTCCCCCGGCCGCGCCGTCCCACGCCTCGACGAAGGCCACCGTGTCCTCGAAGGGGACGCCGCCGACCTCCTGGTCATCGCCGATGCCAAAGTGACACCACGCGAGCAGGGCCTTCATTCCGCTCTCGGCGACGACCTCCGCGACCCGGTCCATCCAGAAGTAATGATCGGCGAAACCGACGCTGCCGCTGCGGATCATCTCGGCGGCAGCGAGCGCCGCCCCCCAGGCGACATCCTCGGCTTCGAGCGCCGATTCCGCGACCCAGATCTTCTCGTTGAGCCAGCGCTCGAAGGGCAGATCCTCCGCCCAACCGCGCTCCAACGTCATCGGCGCGTGGCAGTGCGCGTTGAAGAAGGCCGGCAGCGCCACCAGCTCGCGTCCGTCAATCACCTCATCGGGCGCGAAATCCGGCGGCGCCTGCCCTACCGCGAGGATGCGTTGATCTTCCAGCGCGAGCTCCACGCCCGGCAGGATGCGGTCTTCCGCGTCGAGCATGAGCGCCGTGACGTTTTGGATTAGCGTGCGCATGGGACGCTCCCCGGCGCGCCGGGCTCACGCCGCCCCTCGATGGCCCCCAGCAGCGCCGTGAAGGCGTCGGCGAAGGCGGCGACGCCCTCTTCTTCCAGCTGACGGGTCACCTCCGCCATCGAAATTCCCAGAGCTTCCAGGTCTGCCAGCGTCTGCCGTGCGCCCTCCAGGTCTTCTTCCAGGCTCAGGCGCACCCGCCCGTGATCGAGGAAGGCGGCCAGCGTCTGCGGCGGGATGGTGTTGACGGTGTGCGGCCCGATGAGCTCTTCCACGTACATCACATCGCGGTAGACGGGATTTTTGGTGCTCGTCGAGGCCCACAGGGGACGTTGCAGCCGCGCTCCGTGCGCCGCCAGCGCCCGGAACCGTTCCGCGCCGCAGACCTCCTTGAAGGTGGCATAGGCCAGTTTGGCGTTGGCGATGGCGGCCTTGCCGGGCAACGTCCGCGCTTGCGCCGCGGCCGGCCCCCCGGCCTGAATGAGGCGTTGCAGGCGGGCGTCCACGTTCGTGTCCACCCGCGAGACGAAAAACGAGGCCACCGACGCCAGCGAGTGGAGCGGGAGGCCCGCCGCTGCCCGCCGTTCCAGTCCCGTCAGATAGGCGTCCAGCACCTCGCGGTAGCGTTCAAGCGCGAAGATCAGCGTCACGTTGACGTTGATCCCCGCCGCGAGCGCCTCCGTGATCGCGGGCAGCCCCGCCTTCGTTGCCGGAATCTTGATCATCAGGTTGGGACGGGCCACGCGCTGCCAGAGCTCTTGGGCCTGCGCCAGGGTACCGGCGGCGTCGTGCGCCAGAGTCGGACTCACCTCCAGGCTCACGTAGCCATCGCCGCCGTCGCTTTGCTGATACAGCGGCGTGAACAGGTCGGCGGCCTGCTGAATGTCCTCGATGGCCAGCCGGAAGAAGATCTCCTCGGCGCTCAGCCCCGCCTCCAGCAGCGGCAGCAGGTCGGCGTCGTAGTCGTGCGATTTGGTGATCGCGTTCATGAAGATGGTGGGGTTGGAGGTGACGCCGCGGATTTCCCCGCGCGCGATCATCCCCGCCAATTCGCCGTTGCGCAGCAGGCCGCGTTGGATGTTGTCATACCAGACCGATTGCCCGAGTTCCAGAAGTTGTAAGGTGGTGTTCATGGGATTGCCTCACTGTTGCTTAAGCAGTTCCAACGCCACCGCTTCGACGTGCGCGACCGAGAAGCCCAGCTGCTCGAAGATCACTGCGGCGGGGGCGGAAGCGCCGAAGCGATCCAGCCCCACGATGCGCCCCTCCGGTCCTACCCAGCGTTGCCAGCCCTGCGTCACCCCCGCTTCCACCGCCACCCGTCGGCGCAGGTCCGGCGGGAGAACGGCCGCTTGATAGGCGGCCTCCTGTTCGGCGAACAGCTCCCAGCTGGGGAAAGAGACCAGGCGGACGGCGAGACCCCGTTCCGCCAGACGCTTGCCGGCCTCCACAATCAGGCTGACCTCCGAGCCGCTTGCCATGAGGAGCAGCTGCGGGCGTCCCTGCCCCAGGTCCGCCAGCACATACGCGCCGCGCCGGACACCTTCTGCCGGGGCGTAGACCGTCCGATCCAGCGTGGGGAGATTCTGGCGCGTCAACACCAGGGCCGTGGGGCGCTGGCGATTCTCGATGGCGATGCGCCACGCCTCGCGCACCTCGTTGGCGTCCGCCGGGCGCAGCGTGATGAGGTTGGGGATGGCGCGCAGGGCGGCGAGGTGTTCGACCGGCTGATGGGTGGGGCCGTCCTCGCCGACGCCGATGCTGTCGTGCGTGAAGACCCAGATCGAGCCGAGGTGAGAGAGCGCCGCGATGCGCAGCGGCGGACGCATGTAATCGGAGAAGACCATGAAGGTGGCGCCGAAGGGAATCACGCCGCCGTGATAGGCCATCCCGTTGACCACGGCACCCATCCCGTGCTCCCGCACGCCGAAGTGCAGGTTGCGTCCGGCGCGCTCTTCAGCGGAGAAAGCCGGGTAAGCGTTCATCCAGGTGTTCGTCGAGGGCGCCAGGTCCGCCGAACCGCCTAGCACTTCCGGCAAGACCTCCGCCAGGGCGTTGAGCACTTTGCCGGAGGAGACTCGCGTCGCCATGCCTTTGGGGTCGGCGGGAAACACCGGCAGTACGGTTTCCCATCCGGCGGGCAATTCCCCCGCCAGGCGCCGCTGTAGCTCCGCCGCAAGGTCAGGATAATCCGCCGCGTAGGCGGCCATTTCCTGCTGCCATTCCAGCTCCAGCTGCGCGCCGCGGACCTGTGCCTGTCGGAAGAAGGCCAGCGCTGCGTCGGGAATATAGAAGCGCGGCTCCCTGGGCCAACCCAGGGCGTCCTTCGCGCCGTCGAGTTCGGCCTGTCCGGGCGGTTCGCCGTGCGCCTTGGCGGTGCCAGCGCGCGTGGGCAGCCCGTAGCCGATGACGGTGCGGACCATGATCAGCGAGGGGCGCGGATCTTGCTTAGCGGCCTCGATCGCGCGGTCAATCGCCGCCACATCCAGTCCATCCTCCACCCGCTGCACGTGCCAGCCGTAAGCCTCGAAACGCTTGCCGCGATCCTCCGTGAAGGCGAGGTCGGTTGAGCCCTCGATGGAGATGCGGTTGTCGTCGTAGAGGTAGATGAGCTTGCCCAGCCGCAGGTGTCCGGCGAGCGAGGCGGCTTCCGCCGTCACCCCTTCCATCAGGTCGCCGTCGGTGACGATGGCGTAGATGGTGTGATCAATCACCGTGTGGCCGGGCCGATTGAACCGCTGCGCCAGGTGGGCCTCGGCGATGGCCATGCCGACGCCGTTGGCAAAGCCCTGTCCTAGCGGCCCGGTCGTCGTCTCGACGCCGGGAGTCAGCCCGTACTCTGGATGGCCGGGGGTCAGGCTGCCCCACTGCCGGAAGCGCTGAAGTTCCTCCAACGGCAGCGCGTAGCCGGTGAGGTGGAGCAGGGAATACAGGAGCATCGAGCCGTGCCCGCCGGAGAGGATGAAGCGGTCGCGGTTGGGCCAGGCGGGATGGGCCGGATTGTGGCGCAAATGGTGTGCCCAAATGGCGTAGGCCAGTGGCGCCGCGCCCATCGGCAGGCCCGGATGGCCGGAATTGGCCTGCTGCACGGCATCCGCCGAAAGAAAGCGGAGAGTGTGGATACACAAATCTTGAAGAGACTTGTCTTCTTGCATGATTGCCTCACTTGATAAAGAAGATGTGATAGTCGTTCATTCCCACGCCGTGTGGAAAACGCCCTCGCGATCCACACGCCGGTAGGTGTGCGCTCCGAAATAGTCCCGCTGCGCCTGCGTGAGGTTGGCGGGCAGGACCTCCGAGCGGTAGGCGTCGAAGTAGGCCAGCGACGCGCCGACCGCCAGCATCGGGATGCCCAATTCCACCGCCGTCTGAAGGGTCTCGCGCCAGGCGGATTCGCGGCTCAGCACCGCCTGCGTGAAGGTCGTGTCGAGCAGCAGATTGGGGAGGTCGGGAGCGCGGCGGTAGGCGTGTGTGATGTCGCTCAGCAGCGCGGCGCGGATGATGCAGCCTGCGCGCCACACCGGCACGATCCGCGCGATTTCCAATCCCCAGCCGTATTCCTGCGACGCCATCCGCAACAGGCTCAATCCCTGCGCGTAGGAGGTGATCTTGCTGGCGTAGAGAGCCTGCTCCGCGATGGCGATCAGCCGATCGGCGTCGCCGGCAAACCGTCCCGCACGCCCCAGCACTTGCGCGGCGCTCACGCGCTCGGCCTTGAGCGCCGAGATCAGCCGGCTCTCCACCGCCGCGTTGAGCGTGGGGATGGGAGCGCCGATGTCGAACGCCGTCTGGCTGGCCCACTTGCCGGTGCCTTTTTGCGCCGCCTCATCCAGGATCACCTCCACCAGCGCCTTGCCGGTCTCCTCATCCACCCGCTCCAGGATGCGGGCGGTGATTTCGATGAGATAGGAGCGCAGTTCGCGCGTGTTCCAGGCGGCGAAGACGGCGGACAGCTCCGCGTTGGGAATCCCGGCGCCGCGATGCAGCAGGTCGTAGATCTCGGCGATCAGCTGCATGTCGCCGTATTCGATGGCGTTGTGCACCATCTTGACGTAGTGGCCCGCCCCGCCGGCTCCCATCCATGCGACGCAGGGCGCACCGTCCTCGGCCCGCGCCGCGATCGCCTCGAACATCTCCCTGACGCGCGGCCAGGCCTCGACGGAGCTGCCGGGCATCAGGCTCGGGCCCCAGAGAGCGCCGCTTTCGCCGCCGGAGACCCCCATCCCGATGAAGGAAATGCCTGCCGCGGCGAGCTCCCGCGCGCGGCGTTCGGTATCCGCGAAGTGGGAATTGCCGCCGTCAATGATCAGGTCGCCGCGCTGCAGAAGGGGCTTCAGTGCAGTGATGGCGTCGTCCACCGGCGCGCCGGCGGGCACCATGAGGAGGAGCGTGCGCGGCGGTGTGAGCGCGTCCACCAGCGCCTCCGGGGAGGCGGCGACGGCTACTGGGAAATCGGCGGGCAATTTGGGCGCCGGATCATAGCCGATGGGAGGATAGCCGTGCCGCGCGAAGTTCTGCGCCAGGCTCCGTCCCATCACCCCCAAACCGAGAATTCCCAAAGCGTAGGGTGTTTCTTGCATGAATTTCCTCCCGTGAGTTTCCTTCGAAAATAGAGAGCAGTTGCCCCCCTATTCCCCTCCCCTTTCCCCCGCGCTGCGCGGGGGAAAGGGGAATTCTTTTTTGTGGGTTTTTTGCAAGCGGGCTCCGCCCGCTTGCAAAAAACCTTATTTTCCCCCCTTCCACCTATGGGGGAAGAAGGGCTGGGGGATAGGGGAAAATCCCGTTTATTACCGGATTATTTTTTAAAACTTCATCAGGCGATAGAGCACCTCGCCCGCCCGGGGCACATACAGTATCCCCTCGTCCTCCCGGTTCTGCCAGGCGGTGACGTCAATGCTTGCCGGATCGAGATAGCCCAGGTTCAGGCGCGCGCATTCCCCGGCGGGGATCTTGCTCGCCAGGGTGACTTTGACGTTGGGCTTTTCGACGCCGTTCTCCATCACGCCGGCGCCGCGGACGTGCGTGCTGTGGGCGAGCACTCCCAGCGGGATGTGCTTGAAGCGGTCCCAATCCTGCAGAAAATAGGGCAGGATGTGGTAGCCGACCTCGTAGATGTAGCGCCCGTGGACGTAGCTGACCACCTCCAGATGTGGCGCGTAGATGATGACCTCTCCGCCGCTGGCCACCGCCGGTTCCAGCTTGTACATCGCTTTGGCCGCCGTCCACAGCTCCTCATACATCGTCGGCGCGCAGGAAAGCACCCGCTGATAGGGGGTGGTGCACCAGATGACGTTACGCTGGGCGGAAAGATCGGCGGCCAGGCTCCACGCCCCGAACAGGTCGCCCACGAAGACGCTGACCAGGTCGTGCCCGGCGACGACCAGCGCCGCGAGCGTCACCGGCGTCGGCAGGCGACGCACCGCCGCGTGAATCATCGCCCGCACCGGCGTCTCCTTGATGCCGATGGTCCCCACCACCTGCGCCAGCGCGCCCAACCAGTGCGTGGCATTGATCATCTCCGGGCCGGAGATGCCGGGGAAGAGATATTTCGCACCGCCGGAGAAGCCCACTACCTCGTGGGGGAACGTCGGCCCGAGGATGAGCAGGTGATCGTAGTCGAGCGCCGCCTTGTTGATGCGGATTTCCACCTCATCCGGCAAGGAGGGATGCCAGTTCGCGCCCGCCAGCTGCTGGATTTCGTCCTGCGCCATCACGCCCAGCGTGGTCAGCGCGGCGGGATTGTCCCAGGCGTGATTGAACAGGCCGATGTGCTGGTACGTCGTGCTGCGCTCCCCGGCGGTGATGCCGACCAGGCGCTGCAGCTGCTCCTCCGACAGGGGCGGATGGGTGCCCAGCGCTACCATGAAATCGAGCTGGCGCGCGTCGTGCAGGATCTCGACCGTCAGCCGAAACAGCAGCGGCAAAGGCAGCGACCGCGTGTGATCCGGAATCAACACGAGCACTTTCTGCCCCTTGAACCGCCCTTCCAGGCCCGCCGTCAGGGTCTGGCGCACGCGCTCCTCGTCGAGGGCGCCCGTTGTCGCCGTGGCCTGTGCGTAGATCATCGGGTCACCTCCAGGGAATTATACCCCAGCATACGCCGAGAAGCCGCCATCCACCGGCACGGTAATGCCGGTGACGAAGGCGGCGGCGGGCGACAGCAGCCACAGCACGCAGCCGAGCAGGTCTTCAGGGCGGCCCAGGCGTCCCATCGGCGTGTGGTCGAGGATGCGCTGACCGCGCGGCGTCCATTGGCCGGTGTCCCGGTCAAGCAGCAGAAAGCGGTTTTGCTCGCCCAGGAAAAAGCCGGGCGCGATGGCGTTGACGCGGATCTTGCCGGAGTAGTTCTGCGCCATGTACACGGCCAGCCAGGCGGTGAAGTTGCTGATCGCCGCCTTGGCCGCCGAATAAGCCGCGATGTTGGTGAGCGGGCGGTACGCATTCATCGAGGAGTAGTTGAGGATGACGCCCTCGCCCGTCGCCGCGAGCTCCTGGCCGAGAACCTGACAGGGCAGGAAGGTGCCGAGGATGTTCAGGTCGAGCACGAAGCGCAGCCCCTCTTCGGGGATGTCGAAGAAGCTCCGCTCCGGGCTGACGGTGGCCTGCGGGCTGTTGCCTCCCGCCGCGTTGACCAGGCCATAGAGCGGCCCGAAGCGTCGGCGGATGGCTTCCCTGGCCATCTCCAGGCTCTCGCGGTCCAACACGTTGGTCTCCCAGGCCGCCACCTGCTCCGCACGTGCGCCCAGTCGCTCTTGGATGGCGGCGACGCCGCTCAATCTGAGGTCGAGGATCATGACGTTGGCGCCCTGTCCCGCGAGGGCCACGACGACCTCGCTGCCTAACACGCCCGCGCCGCCGGTCACCGCGAACGTCTTGCCGGTAAAATCATAGGCTTTTTGGAGATCAAAGGTCATAGCGGCTCCTCGTAAAATAGAGATCAGCGAGTCAGCAGTCAGCGAGTCAGCGAAAAAGCGAAAAGGCGAAAAAGCGAATCAGCGAATCAGCGAATCGGCGAGCCACCTGCGTTCATACGTTCACACCTGGGCGCGTGGGCACGTTCGCACGTGGGCACGTTCGCACCTTCGCACCTTCGCACCTTCGCACGTTCCCCCGTCTCGGCTGGACAATGACACCCATTTTACAGACGATAGGCTTTTTTCGCCAGTCCCACGGCCAGATCTGCCGCCATGCTTTCCGCTTCCTCACGGTCAATGATGCCCCGCACCTGCAATCCCGCCAGCCAGTTGGCGGAGGCCCGTCGCCAGACGTCATGCCGCGCCGGAATGGACAGGAAAGCGCGCGTGTCGTCGTTGAAACCGGCGGTGTTGTAGAGGCCCGCCGTCTCCATCACCTGGTCGAAGAAGCGGCGCATCCCGTTGAGTGAGTCGTTGAACCACCACGGCGGCCCGAGCTTGATGCAGGGATAGGCGCCCGCCAGCGGCGCCAGCTCGCGCGTGTAGGTGGATTCGTCCAGCGTGAACAGCAGCAGGGTGAACTCGGGCTGATTGCCGAAGCGCTCCAGCAGGGGACGCAGGTTTCGCGTGTATTCGGTCGCTACGGGGATGTCGAAGCCCATGTCTGCCCCAAATCTGGCGGCCACCTCCGGGTTGTGATGGCGGTACACGGCGGGATGGAGCTGCATCACCAGGCCGTCCTCCACGCTCATGCGGGCCATTTCACACAGCATGTGCGCCCAAAAGCGCGCGGCGTCCTCCCTCGTAATCTGCCCCTTGAGCGCCCGTTGAAAGATGCCCCCCACTTCCCGCTCGGAGAGCCAGGCGGTCGTCGGCTGAGGAGGACCGAAGTCCGACGCGGTGGCGCCGAGGGACTTGAAGTACGCGCGGCGTTGCTCCAGCGCGCGCACGAACGATTTGAAATCCACGATCGAAACGCCGCTGACCTCGCTGAGGGCGTCGAGGTTCTGTTTCCAGCCGGGGGCGTCCAGGGTGAGCACGGCGTCAGGGCGGAAGGTGGGAATGATGCGGCCATTCCAGCCTGAGGCGCGGAGCGCTTGATGGTGCAGCAGGAGGTCGGTGGCCGGGTCGGTAGTCGCGAGCACCTCGATATGGAGCTTCTGGAACAGGCGGCGCGGGGCGTATTCCGGCGTGAGCAGTGCGGCCTCGATCTGCTCGTAAATGCGGGAGGCCGAGGCGCCGGTGAGCTTCTCGGTCACCCCAAAGAGCGCTTCCAGCTCGTGGGTGAGCCAGATCCCAGAAGGGGTGCCGCGGAACAGATAGAAGTTCTCGGCAAACAGCTGCCAGGTCTGGCGGGGATGGGCTTTGGACAGCAGGCGCTCATACGGGATGCCCTGCGAGTACAACATCCGCAGCACGTAGTGGTCGGGACGGATGAGCAATTCGACCGGGTCGCCGAAGCGTCGTTCCGGGTCGCTGAAGAGCGCCGGCTCCACATGGCCGTGGGGAGAGACAATGGGCAAGTCGCGGATCCGGGCATACAATTCCATGGCCAGGGCTTTTTGCGTCGGGTCGGGATCGAAAAGACGGTCGTCTGCCAGCATCGCATCATTCCTTCGAAAATAGAGATCAGTGAGTCAGCAGTCAGCGAATCAGCGAAAAGGCGAATCAGCGAATAAACGAGAAAGCGAGAAAGCAAATCAGCGAAAAAATCACTTGTGTGACACCAGTAACGCGAACTTCGGGTTGTTCTCAGGCCGCCTCGGAATGAATTCCGGGCCTGCCACGTCCACCCAACAACGCGCTTCAGCGCGGTTGGCTCCTGTCAGGCTGGGGATTCCATCCCCAGCCAAACCGGTGGACCGTTACAGCCTCTACTCACCCCTCACGGCTCACATTTTCATCATCGGCGGCGTGCCGCAGGAACATGCATCTTTTGCCTTCCGGCGCGAGTTGACGCCAGGGCGCTATAATGTTATCATGGTAGCATGAATTGTCAGGTGGCTTACCGATGAACGTGAGAACGTGTCCACGTGTGAACGTAATTGATTCGCTTTTTCGCTGACTCGCTGACTGCTGATTCGCTGATCTCTATTAAGGAGCCCTCATGAACGCTGACCTCAATATTCCACAAGCGGGGACGTTGGATTTGCTCTCCCTCGGCGCGCTGGTGCATCGAGTGGACCCGGGCGCGATCCCCTTTCGCAAGTCTGCCCACTGGACGGTGCACGTCAGCGGCGGCGAGTACAACGTCGCCGCTAATCTGGCGGATTGTTTCCAGCTGCGCACCGGCATCGTCACGGCGATGGTGGATTACCCGATTGGCGATCTCATCGCCGAGCGGGTGCGCGCGATGGGCGTGCGTCCGTTCTACAAACATTTCGCGCACAACGGCGTGAACGGCCCGAACATGGCGACGGTGTACAGCGACCGGGGGTACGGGGTACGCGCGCCTGTCGTTTTCTACAACCGCGCCAATGAGGCGGCGGCCCAACTCAAGCCGGGCGACTTTGACTGGCCGGCGCTCATGGCGGAGGGCGTGCGCTGGTTCCATAGCGGCGGCATCTTCGCCGCGCTCTCCGAGACTACGGGCGAAGTAATCATCGAGGCGATGCAGGCGGCCAGGGCCGCGGGCGCGGTCACCTCATTCGATCTGAACTACCGCGCCAAGCTGTGGAACCTCTGGGGCGGACCGGCGAAGGCGCAGTCCGTGATTCAGCGTATCGTCGAACATGTGGACGTGTTGGTCGGCAATGAGGAGGATTTGCAGCTGGGCCTCGGCATCGCCGGGCCGAACATCGTGGCGCAGTCTAGCCTCGATCCGAGCGTGTTCTTGGGGATGATTGACCAGGTCGTGGCCCAGTACCCGCAGGTGAAAGTGGTCGCCACGACGTTGCGGGAGGTGCATTCGACCAACCACCACACCTGGAGCGCGGTCGCCTGGATGAACGGGCAGACGTACACCGCGCCGACGGTCGAGCTGGAGGTCCTGGATCGCGTCGGCGGCGGGGACGGCTTTGCGGCGGGACTGTTCTACGGCTTGCTGACCGGCGCGGAGCCGCAGGAGGCGGTGGATCTCGGTTGGGCGCATGGCGCATTGCTGACCACTTTCCCTGGCGACACCACCATGGCGACGCTGGAGCAGGTGCGGGCCTTCGCCAGAGGCGGTTCGGCTCGCATCCAGCGCTGACGGGGATGCCTCGCCCAGGACATGCCTCGCACAGGACATGGATGAAAGGAGCCTCAGATGAACTACACCACGCGAATGATCCCTCAAAAAAAGCGGATTGCCCTGGTAGCGCACGACAACAAGAAGCAAGATCTCCTGGAATGGGCGCGCTGGAACCGGGCGCTGCTGGTAGAGCACGAGCTGTATGCCACAGGCACGACGGGCAGGCTGCTCGAAGAGGTTTTGGGAACCCCGGTCCACAAGTTTCAGAGCGGGCCTCTGGGAGGAGATCAGCAGGTCGGCGCCAAGATCGCGGAAGGCGACATTGACTTCATGATCTTCTTTTGGGATCCCCTGTCGCCGCAACCGCACGACACCGATGTGAAGGCGTTGCTGCGCATCGCCGTGGTGTGGAATATCCCCGTCGCCTGCAATCGCGCCACAGCAGATTTTATGATCTCCTCGTCGCTCATGAACGGCGAATACCAGCGGCTCATCATGGACTATCAGCCCTACCGGGAGCGGCAGGTCGAGGCGTTGGTAGAGGATAAAATGCAGGAGTGGGAGGCCGAAACCGCATCCGCCACCCGCGAGCCGGACGAGGTAGAGGACGAAACGCTCACGCAAGAACACGGATGAACACAGCTCACCCATTACCCATCCCCCCATTACCCACACATAAGGAGGCGCTATGTCTGGAGTTGAAACCTTGCCTGCCTGGCAGGCGCTGATCCAACATCAACGGGAAATCGCCGGGCTGCACATGCGCGATCTCTTCGCCGCTGACCCGCAGCGCTTCGAGAAATTCTCCTTGCGCCTGGGCGACATCCTGTTCGACTATTCGAAGAATCGCATCACCGAACAGACCCTGTCGCTGCTCTTGGAGCTGGCGCGACAGGCCGATCTCGCCACCCACATCGCGGCGATGTTCCGCGGCGAGAAGATCAACCTCACCGAGGGCCGCGCCGTCCTGCACGTCGCCCTGCGGAATCGCTCCAACGAGCCGATCTACGTGGACGGCCAGGACGTGATGCCCGACGTCAACCGCGTCCTGGCCCAAATGCGCCGCTTCAGCGAGGCCGTCCGTTCGGGCGAGTGGCGGGGTTACACCGGCAAGCCCATCACCGATGTCGTCAACATCGGTATCGGCGGCTCCGATCTCGGCCCCAAGATGGTGTGCGAGGCGCTCAAGCCCTACGCTCAACCCGGCCTGCGCGTCCATTTCGTCTCCAACGTGGATAGCACGGACCTGGTCGAGACGCTGCGACATCTCGCCCCCGAAACGACGCTGTTCCTGGTGGCATCCAAGACTTTCACCACCCAGGAGACGATGACCAACGCCCACTCGGCCCGGCAGTGGTTCCTCGCTGCGGCGAAGGACGAGGCGCACATCGCCCGGCACTTCGCGGCGATGTCCACCAACACTGCGGCGGTGCGCGCTTTCGGCATTGACCCCGCCAACATGTTCGAGTTCTGGGATTGGGTCGGCGGGCGCTATTCGCTCTGGTCGGCGATCGGCCTCTCCATCGCCATCTACCTGGGCATGGACCACTTCGAGGCGTTGCTCGCCGGCGCGCACCGGGTGGATCAGCATTTCCGCACCGCGCCCTTCGAGCAGAACATCCCTGTCATCATGGGGCTGCTGGGGATATGGTACAACAACTTTTTCGGCGCCGAGTCCCACGCCATTCTGCCCTATGACCAGTATTTGATGTACTTCCCGGCCTACTTCCAGCAAGGCGATATGGAGAGCAACGGCAAGAGCGTCACCCGGCAGGGCGAGCCGGTGACCGTCTCCACCGGCCCCGTCATCTGGGGACAACCCGGCACCAACGGCCAGCACGCCTTCTATCAGCTCCTCCATCAGGGCACCAAACTTGTCCCCTGCGATTTCCTGGCGGCGGCGCAGAGTCACAATCCCCTGGGCGAGCATCACCCGATTCTGCTCTCCAATTACCTGGCGCAGACCGAGGCGCTGATGCGAGGCAAGACGCCCGAGGAGGCGCGCGCCGAACTGCTGGCCGAGGGCCATTCCGGCGCGCAGCTCGAGCTGTTGGTCGCCGCCAAGACCTTCCCCGGTAACCGCCCCACCAACTCGTTCCTCTATCCCAAATTGACGCCGGAGGTCCTCGGCGCGTTGATTGCACTCTACGAGCACAAAATCTTCACGCAGGGCGTGATCTGGAACATCAACTCCTTCGACCAGATGGGCGTGGAGCTCGGCAAGCAGCTGGCGAAGCGCATCTTGCCGGAGCTGACCCGCGAGGGGGAGGTGACGACCCACGATGCCTCGACCAATGGACTGCTGAACGCCCTCAAATCCATGAGGCGCGGCGCGTGACCGTTGCGATTCCGACAAGGGCCTGGAGCTGGCGCTTCAGGCCCGCTTTCTTTGCCTTGCGGGGACTGTCCCTGCGCATTTGCCCGCTCGCCGGGCGGCGGTATAACCTGGCTTATGACACCGTTCACGCACCTGCACGTCCATTCGCGCTACACGCTGTTGGGCGCGACCCCCTCGGTTGAGGAGCTCGCCGCGCGCGCCGCCGCGGAGGGCCTGACGCATCTCGCGCTCACCGACACGCTCGCGCTTTACGGCGCGGTCGCTTTTGCCCGGGCCTGTCGCTCCGTGGCCGTGCAGCCCATCATCGGCATGACCCTGCCCCTCGCCTGGCCCGCCGACTTGTTGCCGCTTCCAGACGGCGAGGCGCCCGGCCTGCTCGTGCTGCTGGCCACCGGCCCCGAGGGCTATCGTTCCCTGTGCCGCATCTCCTCGCTGGCGCAGGGCAGCCCCGACCGCGAGGCTTTCTTTCGTCATGGCGTGCCGTTGACGGATTTGCGCGAGGCCACGGCCGGCCTGATCGCACTTTCGGGGGGACGGCGCGGCTGGATCGAACGCTGCCTCCGCGCGGAGGCCGAGCCGCTGGCGCATCGCATCGCCGCGCGGTTGGCGGGTCTCTTCGAGGAGAACTTCTACCTGAGTCTGGAGCTGCACGGCGCGGCGGACGAGGCCGTCGCCCGGGAGGTGAGCCGGTTGGGGGCGCGGTTGGGTGTGGCGACGGTCGCCGTGCAGCCCGTCTACAGCCTCACGCCAGAGGATAAGCCGCGATTGCGCCTCCTGGCGGCGATTCGCTGTAACTGTCCGCTCGCAGCGGTCCCGCCGGAGGCCCTGCCCGACGGCGGCGTCGCGGCGGTGGAGGATCACTGGCTCTCCCCGACGGAGGTGACACAGCGCTTCGCCGCCTTCCCCGAAGCGGTGGCGCGCGCGGGGACGTTGGCCGCGGCCTGCGCCGAGGCATTGCCCACCGGCGCGCGGATCTGGCCCGCATGTTCCCTTCCGGCGGGATTATCGCCCGAAGCGGCCCTGGCCGAAGGGGCGCGCGCCGGTTTCGCGGCGCGTTTTGGCGCCTCGGCCCCTCCGGCGGGCCACGCTCGCCTGGAGCGGGAGCTCGAAGTCATTTGCCATCAGGGCTACGCGCCCCTCTTTTTGGTCGTCGCCGACATCGTGCGCTACGCTCGCGAGCGCGAGATCCCCGTGAGCACGCGGGGCAGCGTGGCGAACTCGCTCGTGGCGTATTGCCTGGGCATCACCACGGTGGATCCCCTCGCCCACGCGCTGCTTTTCGAGCGCTTCCTCAGCCCGGCGCGGCGCGATCCGCCCGACATTGACCTGGATTTCTGCAGTCGCCGCCGCGATGAGGTGCTCGACTACGTCCGCACCACGTATGGCGCTGACCGGGTGGCGTTGGTGGGCGCGCTGAGCACGCTGCAGCTGCGGTCGGCGGCGCGCGAGGCCGCGAAGGCTTATGGACTGGACGAAAGCGCGCTCAAACGACTGCTGGCGGTCTTGCCGCGCTCCTTCCATCCCCGCTGGCTGCCTGACGCGCGCACGCCGGAGGAGGTGCTCGCGGCCATCGAGGAGCCGCGCCTGCGTGAGGTGGCTCGCGCCGCCTACAGCATCACCGATTTCCCCGACCATCTCAGTGTTCACGCGGGCGGTATCGTCATCACCCCCGGCCCGTTGACCGATTACCTGCCGCTGCAAGGGTCGCCCAAGGGCTTTCTTCTGGTGACGCAATTCGATCACGGCGATGTCGAGGCTCTCGGCGTTGCCAAGATGGACTTGCTGGGGGTGCGCGCTCTGACGGTGCTCAGCGATGCGGCCGAACTGGTACGCCGCGATAGCGATCCTGCCTTTCGCCTCACGGAAATCCCCCTCGATGATCCGGAGACGGCGGCATTGCTGGCGCGGGGTGACACGATTGGCGTCTTCCAATGCGATTCCGAGGGCGCGCGGCGCACTTTATGCAAGTTGCGGGCCCAAACCATCGCCGATCTGGCGATTGCCAACGCCTTCTTCAAGCCCGGCCCGGCGACAGGCGGTATGGCGGAGGCGTTCGTGCGCCGCTATCGGGGCGAGGAGCGCGTGACGTACCTGCATCCGGCGCTCAAGCCGATATTGGAGCCGACCCGGGGTGTGTTGATCTTCCAGGAGCAAATCCTGCGGGTAGCGACGGAGATCGCCGGGTTGAGCTGGGCGCAGGCGGATCATCTCCGACGGGGGATGAGCAAGATGAACCCGGAGGCGATGGCTCAGATGCAGCGGGATTTCGAGGCCGGCTGTCAGCGTCCGCCGCCCGACGGCC
>Ga0208824_1000302_pt1 | contig 56042 bp, 40 predicted proteins | sample AD_JPNTR3_MetaG_FD_184447 | JGI IMG/M metagenome (GOLD analysis project Ga0208824, IMG submission 184447) | Active sludge microbial communities of municipal wastewater-treating anaerobic digesters from Japan - AD_JPNTR3_MetaG (SPAdes) (version 2) | ecosystem: Engineered > Bioreactor > Anaerobic...
CTCAGAAACCTTACAGCCTCAACACCTCACAGCCTATTCGCGGGCTTCGCCTGCGGCTGCCGCGCACTTGATCGCGCGCGTGTCCGTCACGATCCAGTCCATCGCGATGTCATGCGCGTCTAGAGGTAGCGGTTCGTCTTGCACCTGCCAATCGTAACAGACCGCGATCTTCAGCGTCGCACTCGGGGCGTGGCTGAGAAGGTCGTCGTAATGGCCAGCACCGTAGCCGAGACGCCCACCGCGCGTGTCGAACACCAGACCCGGCACGATGAACGCCTGCACATCCCACGGCATCACGGGAATGCGCACTTCCGGTTCGCGGACGCCGTGACGGCCGGAGATCAGGCGCATCGTGGGATCAATCGCATACAGCCGGTACCCGTTCTCAGAGTTACTCCAAGCCGGCACGCACACCTCACGCCCGGCCGCCCAAATTTCGCGCGCGATGTAGCGCGTCGGGATTTCGTTGCGTGTGCTGAGATAGATGCAGATACGCCATGTGCGCATCAGCAGATTAACCGGCGATCTGACCACCCGCTCGCAAATGGCGCGCCCGGCCTCGCGCCGCGCCTCTTGACTCATGACACGGCGCTTTTCGCGCATCGCGTCGCGGATCGTCTGCTTGGTTTTTTTCTCGTCGCTCAAAACAGCCCCTTGACCTTACCGGTGGCGGTGTCGATGTCGATACGGCGGAAGGCCGCGTTAGAGGCCGTGCCCGGCATGAGCTTGATATCGCCTGTAACCGGCACCACCAGCCCCGCGCCCTGATAGATCAACAGGTCGCGCACCGGCAACGTCCAACCGCGCGGACGCCCCGTCAGGGTAGAATCGTGCGAAAGGCTGTATTGCGTCTTGGCCATGCACACCGGCAGGCGCGCGATGGCCGGATCGGCTTCGAACGCGGCGAGCTTGGCCTTGGCTTCGTCGGAGTAGGATACACCGTCACCGCCGTAGACCTCCTCGGTAATCGCCGCGATACGGTCTGACAACGGCTCGTCGAGGTCTGAGAGAAAATCAAAGTGGTTGGAATCTTCGCACGCTTCCACCACCGCCTCGGCCAGTTCGAGCGCACCTTCCCCACCGCGCAACCAGTGATCGGAGACCGCGAAGCGCGCCCCGGCGGCTTCGGACACGCGCCGCACCAGCGCATGCTCGGCCGGCGTATCGGTGTGGAAGCTGTTCAGGCAGACCACCGGACGGATACCGGAACGCTTGACAATGCCGATGTGCGCCAGCAGGTTATCACACCCTTTCTCCAGCAGTTCCAGATTTTCGCCGGTGTAGACCGGATCAAGCGGCCGTCCGGCCTGTACCGCAGGGCCGCCACCATGCAGCTTGAGCGCACGCACAGTGGCCACGATCACCACCGCGTCAGGTTTAAGCCCGGAGCAGCGGCATTTGATGTTCCAGAATTTCTCGTAGCCGATGTCAGAAGCGAAGCCGCTCTCGGTGACCAGATAGTCGCAGAGCTTGGAGGCCAGACGGTCGGCGATGACGGAACTCTGGCCGATGGCGATGTTCGCAAAGGGGCCGGCGTGTACCAGCATCGGCTGGCCTTCGAGCGTCTGCATCAGCGTGGGGTTGGCCGCGCGCGTCATCCAGGCGGCCATCGCGCCGTCCACCTCAAGGTCGGCAGTAGTGATCGGCTTCCCGGCTTTCGAGTAGGCCACGATGATGCGGCCAAGGCGCGCGCGCAGATCGGCGAGATCGGTAGCCATCGCCAGAATCGCCATGACTTCCGAGGCCACGGTGATGTAAAAACCGGACGCCATTTGGAAGCCGTCCATGCGGCCACCGCGACCGATCTCGATGTTGCGCAACGCCTGTGCGCAGAAGTCCATGGCCCAGCGCAACTGCACACGGTCGGGATCAATGTCGAGCCGTGCGAGGCGGCTCTGCGCGAGGCGCGCGTCATCGTAATTGCGCTCATGCTGCATGCGCGCGGTCAGCGCGACCATCGCCAGATTGTTGGCGTTGGTGATCGCGTCGATATCGCCGGTGAGGCCGAGCGAGAGCGGCGCGAGCGGCACGACCTGCGCGAGACCGCCGCCGGCGGCCGATCCCTTGATGTTGAAGGTCGGGCCACCGCTGGGCTGACGAACCGTACCAAGCGCGCGCCGACCGAGCCGACCCAAGCCTTGCACCAAGCCGAGCGTGGTGGTCGTCTTGCCTTCACCCAGCGGCGTCGGCGTGATCGCGGTGACATCGATATACTTGGCGCGGCGCGGCGGATCGCCCAGACGCGCGTGTACGGCGTTCGCATCGATTTTGGCGAGCAGGCGTCCATACGGGATGATCTCATCCGGCAGCAAGCCCATCTCGGCGGCCAGGTCAGCGACCGGGCGCAGGTTCTGTTCAGCGGCTTCGGCGATTTCCCAATCGGCGAGTTGTGTGGGGTCTAGTTTCATGGACTCCAGCGTATCGTTTTTCCAGTTTTGCGTTTTGTCCGCATTCAACATGTCGTCATAATACCAGCAGGGCGCTCTTTAAGCCACTGGATTTTGTCCTCTTCGTCGCGACGGATCACTTCCACGTAGTATTTCTTGCCGCGCACGAAGAGCCCATGCACCGCGTCCGCGCCTTCGGATTCGGCCACGGCCTGGACGATATCGATCATCGGCCGCGTGATGGTGAGGCCGGGCAGGAAGACCGGAATACCGGGCGGGTAGGGCACGAGCAACTGGCTGCTGATGCGGCCCTCGGCCTGATCCAGTTCGATTAGCTCACCGTCGCACAGGGCGGCATCACGCGGCAACACGGTGGCCTGACCGTTCACGGCGTCGGCCACGCTGCTGTCGAAGGCGTCGCGCTCGGGACGTCCGATCGCCTCTTTCATCCGCATGATGGCACGGTAAAGGTATTCGAAATGATCTTCGACCGTGCCGATGGTGACCAGAAACAGCAAGGTGACCGGCGTTGACTTCTCCCACTGGATCTTGGCGTCGAGCAGCAGGTCCTTAAAGCGGCGGCACGCCTCAGGGTTCTTGAAGGAGAGTATGATCTTGAGCGGGTCGTGCAGATAGCCTTCGCGTTCATAGGCGGGGGCGTCCCCCGCACCGACAATTTCACGCAGGCCCGCAAAGCAGACTTCTTCGGGTAGACCACACTCGCGCGCAACACGCGCCTTGAAGGTCTTGACCCAGCGCAGGCGCTCTTCAATCAGCTTGAGCCCCTCCAGCCGCATCTGCACGCCGGCGCAGTCGAGGGTGGCCATCATCGGATAGTGAGGCGAGGTGGAGTGCCAGTAGCGCAACACCTCGTGCAGATTGTGGATGAACTTATCGTAGGAACCACGGCCATTGACAGCGAAGCGCGTGAGCAGCCAGCGCCACTCGGCAGATTCGCTCTCGAAAAGCTGCTTGAACCGCAGCGAGACGTGGATCATCGAGGACTGACTGAAGGCCGCCAGCGTCTTGTGGGTGGAGTGTACGGCGAAATGGGCACTGGAGGTCTCGTGGATAGCGTTGTAACGCACGCGTCGCCCGTTCGCGGTCACTGCCGTATAGTAGGGATGGAAGCTGAGATAAGATGCCCACGCCTCATCCGCATAAAAGAGAATACCGTGGCGCTCGCAGAGCCGCGCGACCTCCCAGACCGGATAGAGAATCCCTTCGTAGGTGCAGGTGGTGAGCACCAGCATGCGCGGTTTGGCATGTTCGGGATAGTGCGTGGTAAGGGCGCGCCGCAGATCCTCCATGGCGATCGGCGCCCAAACGCCAAGATGGGCATTGAAGCGTGCCGGCAGATAGTTGGGGATGGCACCGGCCATCACAACGGCATGATGAACCGACTTGTGGCAGTTGCGATCGAGCAGCACGGTCTCACCGGGCCGCAGCAGCGTCATCAACATCGCCTTATTGGAGGTGGTCGAGCCGTTGGTGATGTAATAGCTCTGAGCCGAGCCGAAGATCTCCGAAGTGAGACGTTGAGCATCGGCCAGCGGCGTGCGCGATCCCGGCGTAGAGAGGTCGCCCAGACTGTGAACCGAAACACTGAGGTCGGCGCGGAAAGTCATCGGGCCATACTCGTGGCGGAATCCCTGCAAGAAAAGCGAACGGCTGAAGGCGTGGCCGGCGTTATGACCGGGCGTGTGCCAAGAGGAGCCGGCCTCGTCCATCACGTAGTGACGCAGAGCGTGCCAGAAGCGAGGTTCCCACAAGGCGCGGAACAGGTGGTGCACGCGGGACTGGTGCGCTTGGATATTGTCAAACACCTCGCGCGACTTGAGCACCCAACGGCGCGACGGCACGCGGACCCGTTCCGCGCCCGGTGTCGTCAACACGATCTTGGGAATCGGCGGAAAGTAGGTGTAGAGCCACCGAGTGAGCGGTATGCCTTCGAGGTTTAAGGCATGTAGCGGCAGACGCCGCCCCGGTTGCGCCGGGTCATCAAAGGCGTCATCCAGCATAAAGAGGATGCAGGTCTTCCCGTCATCCGTCAGCATGCCCTCCACCGTCTCGTCCGAGAATAGCCCGCGCTGAAGCTCTTCAGGCGAGGCGACTGGCACAATCCTCAGCGGCGGCCAATCAATCGGCTCATCCGACGGGAAGGTCTCGTCACAGAAACGGCGGAAAATATCCGACAGGCCGTGTGTCAGCGCCTGAAGACGCTCGTGCTCCAGAGAGGAACTCTGAAGGTAAAAAACAGTTAGTTCATTCATCAGACGCGGGATCGTCCGTTTACTCTAGCGGCATGGGGTTGCAGAGGTTCTCCTCTTTGTCGGCCACCCGACCGCAGTTGAAGCAGATGTGTTTCGGTTCTTTAGTCACTTGCTTGATCATTTCAAATTGCGAGTGGCTGGCCAGCACACAAAGATGCCCCTCGTGTTTTCCAATACAAACGCGGCTCTTTTCACTCATAATTCGTTGTTTCTCCTTTCTTAATTGAAGTTCCCGTCATTTTATCATAAGCCCCGCTCTCCGGACAACGGGTTTCAGGTTTCTGGGCAGGGCCGCAGAGTTAACATTTAGGAGTTTTTGCTCCTATGATTTCATAAATAACGTCGCGCAAGGGCTTGTCGCTGCTCCCCGTTTCTTGATACCATGACGCTATGGTGTGAAAAGGATCGTATGCCGTTGGTTGATACAACGGCACGGGCTTCGTCCACAACAGTCAGGGGAACAAAGATGAAAACGTTATTGTCGGCAAAAACACTCATCGCCGCAATCGCGGCGTTCGTAAGCGTCCTCACCGTTCAGGCAGGCAACGCATGGTTGTATGACAACTCCGCAAAGACTCTAACCGAGCAGGTCACCGATGGTTCCATGCCTTGGGTGATTGGCGGGGTTTCCGCGTCCGGTACGGAACTCTCGGCAACAGCGACATCAAGCAACTTCGCGACTCTTACGACAACTGGTGACTCAACCGAACTCGACTTCACCACCATCACCAATGCCTCCGGCACCGCTTTCACTCTAGTGAGACTTGGCGCCCATATTCTTAAACAACGCTCGACACTCACCAAGGTAACAGCGCCCGAACTGGGCGAGGCTAGTAATTACGCTTTCATGGCTTGCACGGCACTTGTGGATGTCGTTGCGCCCAAACTTCCCAAAGTCGGTGTCCAAACCTTCAATGGTTGTACTTCGTTGTTCTTCCCCAGCCGATGGGACGTAGAACGTCAATGCACGGATCTTGACAGCATTACTACAATCGGCAAGGAAAATTTTAGAGGAACGGCTCTGTCCGGTAGGATTTCGTTCAAGGGCTGCACCATGGCTTCGACAGCCAGTGGTCTTTTCCAGAACTGTACCATCACAGAGATCGAGCTTAAGCCAGAGGGGGAGCACGATTTTGGGGCATATATGTGCGCATGACCGACCGCGTGATGGCGTTCAACAACAAGGTTGTGGCGCTCGTCCACAAGGTGATGCCAGAAAAGAAGTTCTGTTTTATAGCCTACAACAACTATAGCGGCCTTCCCTGTGCGATGCGGCACGATACAACAGGATGATGGGGAAATGATCGGTGTTCTGACTCCGCAATTTTCGCATCTTCGCACCGTCGCGCGAGAAAAAACCACTTTTTGCAAAAAACCGCATTCTCCTGTTTGCCATAGCGGCGGGAATCGGGTATAGTTGGGACATCAATTACGGTTCTCTTCTCGATTTCCGAGGTGGCCGTAGTGCCGTTTTCACATGTGACACGAGGTGATCATGAAAAAAGTGTTGTTCGGTTTGCTGATGGCGGGGGTGATTGTGTTTGGCGCCAGTGCCGCTGAAAAGGTGCGTTGGCCGGTCTGGTTCGCTTTCAACGGCGTGGAGGATATCGATGTCGTCGGGCTTCGCCTGAACCTCCCTTCTGGCGAGTGTGAGCAGGTGACGGGCATCGACCTCGGTTTTATTGGCCGTTCCCAGTATTACAATGGCATCCAAATCAACCTGTTCCGCAATGACGTCGAGGACACCCTTGCGGGCTGGCAGATCGGTTGCTACAACTCGACAAGCCTGGGTGACGCGCTGGGCTTGCAGACGGGCCTTTGGAATGAGGCGCAGAGCCTCTATGGGTTTCAGGCCGGCTTGGTGAACCTCGCTGATTACGCGACGGGCTTTCAGATCGGGCTGATCAACCGCGTAGAGGATATGCACGGCTACCAGATTGGATTGGTCAACATTATCCGCAGCGGTCGCGTCCCCTTCTGTCCGATCATCAACGCGTGCTTCTAACCGTTGCTTTTTATCGTCCGGCAACGCCTGAGGCGCTGTCGTGTGCGCGGCGGGCAAGCCAAGGCCCGCCGTCTTCTTTTATTTCAGGAGAGGCTCTTGCAAAACCCCTCGTGGCATGGGCGTCCCGCCCATGAGACACGGGCAAGATGCCCGTGCCACACCTGCAAGCAAGGGGTTTTGCAAGACCCTCAGGAGAGTGTCCATGCAGATCAAACCGTTTGCCGCCCTGCGCCCCGCCCCCGAAAAAGCCGCTCTTGTCGCCGCCGTGCCCTACGATGTGGTTGATACCGCCGAGGCGCGCACCCTAGCCGCCGGCAATCCCGACAGCTTCCTGCATGTTTCGCGCCCTGAGATCGATCTGCCGGACAGCGTGGACATCCATGACGATGCCGTGTACGCGCAGGGTGTCAAGGCCTTCCGTGACCTTCAGGCGCGCGGCGCGCTGGTGCGTGAGGCTGACGAGCGGCTCTATGTCTACCGCCAGATTATGGGTGGCCACAGCCAGACCGGCGTGGTTGCTTGCTGTCACATTGATGACTATGCTTGCGACATCATTCGCAAACATGAGAAGACCCGCAAGGATAAAGAGGATGACCGTACGCGTCATTGCCTTGAGTTGAATGCCAATTCCGGGCCGGTCTTTCTGACCTACCGCGACACTCCCGCGCTCGACGCGCTGGTTGCCGCCACCCAGCAGACGACTCCGCTTTACGACTTCACCGCGCCGGACGGCGTGCGTCACACGGTCTGGCGCGTCGAGGAGGACGCCGCCCCGTGGGTCGAAGCGTTTGCCGAGGTTCCGCTGGCTTACGTGGCGGACGGCCACCACCGCGCGGCTGCCGCTTTCCGCGCCGGCCAACAGCGTCGCGCCGCCAATCCGGCCCATACCGGGCGCGAGGAGTACAATTGGTTTCTCGCTGTACTCTTCCCGGGAACCCTGTTGCGCATTCTGCCCTACAATCGCTGCGTGGCGGATCTCAACGGTCTCGCGCCCGAAGCTTTTCTGGCGCAGGTCTCCAAAATCTTTACTACCGCTCCGGCTGACGGTGCTGATCCGACCGGTCCGCGTGAAGTGCGCATGTACCTCGCTGGCCGCTGGTATGCGCTCACTTGGGACGAGGTCGTGGCCGACGACCCGGTGAGCCGCCTTGATGTCAGCGTGTTGCAGGACCGCCTGCTTGCACCGGTGCTGGGTATCGATGATCCGCGCACTAGCATGCGCATTTCATTTGTCGGCGGCATTCGCGGCGCTGCTGAGCTGATTCGCCGCGTGGACGGCGGACGCGGCGCGGTGGCCTTTTCGATGTACCCCGTGACTGTCGCTCAGATGATGGATGTCGCGGATGCGGGCAAGATCATGCCGCCCAAGAGTACTTGGTTCGAGCCCAAGCTACGTTCGGGCCTGCTGGTTCACACGCTGGATTGAGTTGGTTCAAAGCGCCACGCGCTGGCCAGCCGACCGGCGTACCGGCTGCTGCGGCAGGAGGCCCGCCTCGTGGCGGGCGGCTTGCGGGTTATCAACGATCACGCTGAAGACGCGGTAGCGCGCGGTGAGGCCGGAAGCCGACTTCAGCATCGGCGGCGGGTGGCCTTTGCCGGTGTAGGCCTTGCCGGTTTTGCGTGTCCGTTCGTTGAAGGCCGTCCAGCCTTCAGCATCTTCGGCTTCGAGGATTTCCTGCACATCCTCCTTCGAGAGCCGCGTGCGCGAATTTTCGAACGTGGCCTTTTCGTACCGGATGCGCAGCGTTACGTCGTTGACACTCGCCGCCGTGATGATCCAGTCGCCGTGGTAGTAGACGATGTTGCGCGCGTTCGCAAGAATCATGTGCTCCGCATCGTCCAACTCCGTGCCGGCGCCACCGTAGCGCGCTTCACTCTGCTTGACACTTTCGCCCACGCGTGCCTGTGCCGCACAGACCACGCTTAGCAAGCAAGCCATGGCCAAACTAACGATATCCATTCGCATCCTCATCGGGCGACCCTCCTTTTACGTGTGTGCGTTTTGACGAAGTCAGCGATGCGAGTCAAGGTCTCGGGGCTGAGAAAATGCTCCATCGCGCAGGCATCCTTCTCCGCTGTTTCGTCAGAGACCTTGAGCAGCGTCAAGAATTCCTTGAGCAGCGTATGGCGACCGAGAATCTCGCTGGCGGCATGCGTACCGGCCTCGGTGAGATCTACGGCACCATACGGCTCTTGGGTGACATAACCACGTTTCTTGAGTTCAAGCACCGCCTTGATGACTGAGGGCATCTTGACGTGCAACGCCTGCGCCACATCGCGCACGCGGGCACTGCCGTTCGTCTGCGCCAGTAGGTAGATGGTCTCCAAATAGTCTTCTAGGCTGTTGGTCATGTCACGTCCGCAACCTGAACGTTGGGCGTTGCCCCCCGTCCATTCACGGTGATGGGCTTACCGTTTCTTCTCGAAGCCCTGCTCGTTGATGATCTTCTGCAATCCGGCGCGCAGCGTGCAATCTTCCGGCAGAACCTTGTTGCGGATCAGGACGTTGAAGGCGTTGCGCAGACCGATGATCTCGCCTTTACGGCCCTCCAACTTCTGCTTGTCCATGCCGCCCAGTTCAGCGAGATAGGCATTCGCGATCGTCTTGATCTCGTTGATGCGGGGCTCCGTCTTTTCATAGGAGATAACCTCCAGCAAACGGTGGAGCGCCGCCGCCTTGTTGGGGTCGGCGGGGTTGGCCCGCGCATATAACTTGGCCGCAGTCTCGCGCCGCAGCGCCATCACGTCCGCCTCGTTGGCGGCCGGTCCGCCGTGCGTGGTATTAGCATAACGGGAAGGAATTTCGCGTAGCCAGATGTTGCGGAAGCGCACCGGATTGCCGTGGTCCTGAAGTTGCAGCGGCAACTTGTTCGCGTGCGGCTTCAACGGACGGCGGCGGCAATGCGTGGTCAGACCTTCCATTTCCCAGTGATCCTGTACCAACACGCCGTTGTGGAAAACGGTGACCGATCCCGGCCACTTCAACGTCTCACCCTCCCAGATCGGCTGGTGAAATACGATGTCATAGGTCTGCCATTCGCCCGGCTTGCGGCAGGCGTTCACCATCGGCGGATTCTCGGCATAGACCGACGCGGCTTGGCCGTCGGCATAGTTGGGATTCTTGTTACTGCCGTCAGGCAGGACTTCCGTCTCATAGGAGTCCAGCACCTGAATCTCATAGTTGCCCATCAGGAAGACGCCGCTGTTGCCGCGACCCTGGCCTTGCCCTTCGACCCGGATAGGTGCCGCCCACTCGATGTGCAACTGGCAGTCGCCGAACGACTGCTTGGTACGGATATAACCCGCGCCTTTGACCGACTCAAGCGCACCGTCCACCAGACGCCACTTGGTCGGCTCGCCCTTGGTGCTCTCCCAGTTGTCCAGCGAGGTGCCGTCAAAAAGGACAATCGCATCCGACGGCGGCTGGCCCGGCTCCGCCGTAATTTTCTTAGGCACCGGGCGATTCATGTCGTGTACCGCCCATGCATGCAATGCGTCAGGCGTATCGCCATACAATCCCGCCATCACTGTCGCCGCAGACCCTGCGGCCAGAGCCGCCACCATCATTCGTACGTGCTTCATTCGCGTATTCCTCCAAAGATATAAACCGTCACTCGGTTGTTGCCGAACAGTGTGGCACAAAAGCACGCGGATGACAAACGTAATCACGGGCAAAGCCCGCGATGGGGTGTAAGGCTGTGAGGCTGTGAGGGGAAGTCAGGCGGCTCGTCCCCCAAAAAACTCCGTATCTCCGTACCTCCGTGGTGAAAAAGGCACGTTTCATGCTCTTTGTTGAGCGGAACTACGGACCGTGGTACTATGCCCGTGAATGCGTAGGTGGCTCTGGTACATTCTTGCAAAACCCCTCGTGGCATGGGCGTCCCGCCCATGAAACACGGGCAAGATGCCCGTGCCACACCTGAAAGCACTGGGTTTTGCAAGAGCCACACATCGTGTGATAAAATCTAAACTCGGACGGCAAAGATGAAAAAGACGACATTACACGCTTTTATCAGTGACGCGCTCAGGGTGGCATGCGCAGTGATGGGTTTTGCGCTTGCGGCATCGGGTGCTCCTTTGACCGAACGCGAAGTGCTCGACAGATTATCCATCTGGATGGACGGCCATCCGGTGATGGGCAGTCTGGCGGGAAGCACCATCGCGTCAACAGTTCGATTTCCGGAAAACGGCGATGCCTACAGCGTGTACGTTGTGGCGTTCTCGCCGATCGGCTATGCCGTGCTCAACAGTGATGACCGGCTGCCGCTTACCGTCGCCTTTAGTGCATCGTCAAGCGTCAATTTGGCCGACCTGCCCGATAACGCCTTCCGCGCCGCTCTGCTGACCCATGCAGAAAAGGCACTGCAAGCGCTGCGCGGGATGGACGCCGCGGCCGCGCCCGACCTCTCCTACCGCCGCGCCGCGAGCCGCGGACCTCTGAGCATTGAGCAATACGGTCCCTTCCTGACGACTACTTGGAACCAGTGCAATCCGTACAACCTACTGTGCCCTGATGACCCCAACGGCAGTGATTACTACGGACACCGCGTGCCGTCCGGTTGCACGCCGACCGCCTACGCGCAGGTGCTCTACTACCACCGCTGGCCGCTCTACGGACAAGGCACGCACAGCTACACCGACAATAGTGGCTCGATCACCGGCACGCACAGTGTCTGCTTCAGCCCGCCGTTCGGCTGGGCGGCCATGCAGACCGCCTACGACCCTTGGGCCGTCTCCCAGCCGGGGGACAATGAAGTCGCCGACCTTATGTACCGCCTAGGTGTCGCCGCCGAGGCCGATTATGAGAACGGCGGCACCAGCGCAAGTATTCTGACGCTGGGCAACCGCCTTAATACGTATCTCTTTTACGAGCCTATAGGCTACGCGGGGTCGCAGGCCGAGTTGCTGCCGGGCCTTAACGAGAGCCTGCGCGTAGGCTACCCGTGCGTCATCGCGGTCCCCGGCCACGCGATTGTGGCGGATGGATTGTTGGACGATAGCGGGACTATGTCGTACCACATCAACTACGGCTGGGGCGGTTCAAACGACGGCTGGTGGTCCGCCGATAATGTGAACGGCAAGGCGATTAGCTACGGCTGCACCTCGCTCAAACCCATACTGATGGCGTTCCCGGCCGCAGCGACAGTGCAGGCGGTAGCCGGCGAGCCCATGACCCTCGAGTGGTGGTTGCCATCCCGCCGTGAACAAGAGGCTGAGCACATTCGGCTCCGTCGGCTGACGCCGCATAGCGCAGTCTGGAACTCTGCCGCCGAAACGCTGGACCATACCGTGTCAAGCGGCTGGCAGATCAAACCCGAAGGCCGCTCCGGCGCGTGCTGGTTCGCTGGGCCGCTCGGCTACAAAGTATTGACGCTCACCGACTTTTTTGTCCCCGATGCTTCGTCGGCACTCACCTTCTGGATGCAATGTCGGCTGTCCAGTGCGCCTTTCCGGGTCGCGGTTTCTAGCGACGGCGGGAACACCTACACAACCCTGTTCGAAAAGAACGACAATTATACGTTGAGTTGGCAGTCCTACACGGTTCCGCTTGGCGCGTATGCCGGCGAGCAACTCCGGATCAGGTTTGAATTGATCCGGGGATCGTACTATCAGAGCGGCGGCGTCTGGCTCGACGACCTTAGCGTCACCTCCGGCACTTGGTGGCGCTGGCTGCCGTTCATCGAGGATACGACGCTCGCCTCGCGCCGGTATTCCGAACAGCGGACGCTGCTTGATAACTGTGCCGACTTCTCGATCTTTGAAGTAACGTCCTCATCGACCTACAAAGACTGGGCCGTCAGTACCACCGGTGGCGTGGATCAGTGCTTCTACAAGCAGCCGGGCGGTTATTCGAACCGCGAATATCATCTGACTGCAAAAGCACCGATCACTCCCGGTACTGGTACGCGGCTGTTGATGCGCTGGAAGCGTAACCTCGCGGGTGACGGTTTCCGCGTACTGGTCTCGCCTAACCGCTCGACCTTCACAGAGATCTGGAACGCGGGCGGCGCTTCGGATTGGACAGAGCAAGCCATCCCGCTCGGTGCCTACGCCGGGCAACCGATCTACCTGCGGCTGGAATATACGACCGGCAGTTATTATTCCAGCGGCGGAGTCTGGATCGACACCCTCTGGCTGCAAGATGTCACGAACCCGGAACTGGAGGGCCAGCCCGTACACCTCACGGTTACGACAGCCCCTCTGGAGGTCGGCAGCTACACGCTGGCGTCGGTCGTGGAGGACACCAACGCGATATCCCACACGCTTTCGCCGCCATTCACTCTGAACGTCTCGCCGCGTTTCAATCACCGGCTCGAATCCGGCGGAAGCGTCACGTTGACCAGTTACAACGGTAGCTCCGAGCGGCTGGATATCCCGTCGGAGTGGGCAGGCCAACCGGTCGCGGGCATCGCTGCGAACGCTTTTGCCGGTACCCCGGTTGTTTCTGTGACTCTGCCTGCATCGATCGCGACGCTCGAAACCGGCGCTTTCGCCGACGCCAGCGCTTTGCAACGACTCTTTTTCGCGGGCAACGCGCCATCCGCCGCCCCCAACGCGCTGGCGGGCTCGGCGGCGACCGTCTACTATCTGCCGGGAAGGTCAAACTGGTCCGCCAGCTTTGGTGGCCGGCCGGCCTTGCTGTGGAATCCCGCGCCGGTTCCCGGCGCCGGATTCGGTTTTCAGGGCGGGATTTTTGGCTTCACGCTGACCGGCACGCCACTGATCCCGGTGCATGTGCAGGCAACCACCAATCTTACATCCGCCGTCTGGTCTTCAGTCACCAACGCCGAGCTTAACGCCGCCGGCACGCTGCAAGTCCGCGATCCGGAGTCTCCGGCGCATGCGGGACGCTTCTACCGCGTTGTCTGGCCGTGAGGCGCACACGGGAGGACTGTGGGTGTGGGCGGTGTGGCACGGGCATCTTGCCCGTGGTGGCGGCGTAAACGCCGCCCACAGAACTGCCGCACACACCCCTGTCACTGACCGGCTACCGCGCTGACGATCGCATCGGCGGCGCGCGTTGAGGCGTCGCCGGTGCCCAGCAGGGCGTTTGTCTCGTCGAGCGCGGTCAGGGTCTGCGCGCGTGCGTCGGCGTCTGTCAGATAGCGCTGGAGCTGGTCGGCGAGGCGCTGCGGTGTGAAAGCGTCTTGGATGAGTTCCGGCATGACCTCGCGGCCGGCGATGATGTTGGCGAGCCCCAGATGTTTCACGCCCTTGATCAGCCAGCGCCCGATCCAGTAAGTCACGCGGCTGGCGATGTAGACCAGCACGGTGGGGCAGCGCATCAGGCAGGCTTCCAGCGTGGCGGTGCCTGAAGTGACCGCCGCAGCGTGCGCCTGAAGCATCACGTGGCGTGCCTGGCCATCGACAAAGGTGAGGCGCGCGGGCCGGGTGCGGGCGCGGGCGGCGACCGCCTCGCCGAGTTCGCGCATGGCCGGGGTGGGGGCGGGAATGATGAACGAGCAATCGCCCTCCAAACGTTCTTCAAGCAGGGTGGCGGCGGCCAGCAGGCGCGGCAGGATGCGCGTGATCTCACTGGCGCGACTGCCCGGCAGCAGCGCGATGCGGTGCGTGCCGTTCCACGGGAGCGCGACGGGCGGCGCGGCGCGTGTTTCGGCGGCGCGATCGACCAGTGGATGCCCCGTGAAGCGTGCGTCGAGCGATGTCTGCTTGAAGAGCGCGGGCTCAAAGGGCAGGATGCAGAGCAGCAGATCGAGTATGCGCGCGAGTTTCGGGATGCGCCCGCGACGCCAGGCCCAGACCTGCGGACAGATGTAGTGAACCGTTTTGATACTGCGGTCATGCGCGAAGCGGGCGAGGCGCAGGTTCATACCGGGATAGTCTACCGTGAGCACGATGTCGGGCTGCCAGACGCGGATCTCGCGCTTCATGTGTCTGATCATGCCCAACAGGAACGGCAGGTTGCGCAGCACGGGGGTGATGCCAATGAGCGCAATACGGTCGGTGTGATAAAACAACTCGGCTCCCTCGGCGCGCATAGCATCGCCGCCGAAGCCGCGGAAGACGATGGGACGGTCCACGGCAGCCCGCAGAGCGCGCATCAGGGCGGCGGCGTGCATGTCACCGCTCACCTCACCGGCGCAAATCATGATTTTCAGAGGGGTGTTCATACGGGTCTGAGCGGTGCAGGCGGCAGGCCGGAATCAAGGCCGATGATCGCGATGTTCATGCGGTCGGCGGCGGCGATCACAGCCGGGCGATCAAGCAAAACCAAGCGTCCGGCCTGATAGGCGAGCGCCGAGACACCGGCGCGGCGCAACACGGGGATGGTCTTCGCGCCGATCACGGGAATGTCAAAACGCATGTCGTGGCCATTCTTGGCGACCTTGACCACCACGGCACCGCGTCCGCCCAACTTGCCGCCGCGGCGGATTGCACGGTCGGTGCCCTCGAATGCCTCGACGGCCAGCACCATGCCGTCCTTCACGAGCAGCGTCTGGCCGATGTCCAGGCCGCAGATGTCGCACGCGACCCGGTGCCCGAAGGCGATGTCACTCGCCTCGCGTTCGTCCGGCGCGCGGCGGGTAAGCACGCCCACGCCGGGAATGTGCTCATCCATGTAACAGGAAGCCGGCAGCATACGGATGCCGACACGTTCCACCTCGATTGCGATGCGTCCAAAAATCGTATGCGCGTTTTTGACGGGCAATTCCTTGAGCCAGGTGCGCGCCAGCGTATCGAAACGCGTACGAAAGAGCGCGATCGGGGTGATGCCGCCGGCCATAATGCCGTGGGAGAAGTCCATGCTCGTGACCCATTCGAAGATACGCTGGATCTCGCCTACGCCGAACCAGACGCAGGTGTCCGCCAGCGCGGCGGTGGCGCGGGCGGTCGAGCCGCGTAGCGCCAGCATGGTGATGCGCTGGACACCGGCTTTGCGTGCGCCGACGGCAATACAAGCGGGGTAGGTGCCGTCACCCGCGACGATCAAAAGATGACGGATGGGTTCAGGAGTCATGTGTTCGGAGTATACCGGATGAGGAAAGGATGAGGGAAGGGAGAAGTTTGGGTGTAACGCGGTAACGTCGGTCGCCAACTTTTTGCTAACACTTCAGCGGACGGTTATGATACGCTGTACGGTTGTAACCTAGAGTTGGGGAGCGTGTGTGTTCAGAAAGGGCAGACAGTCTAGTCGGGATATGGTGACGCGGTATGAGGCGAAGTACATCATTCCGCGTTCACGTGTTCCTGAAATACGGGCGTTTATCCGCCCGTTCTGTCGGCCTGATCCCTACGCCCACGGCAACCCGCCGGAGTACACAATCACCACGTTGCAGTTGGACGATTCCCGTTATTCGCTTCACAACGCTAAGGAATTCGGGGCGCTGAATCGTTTCAAGCTGCGGGCGCGGACCTACGGCACGATCGGTTCGACGCCGGTCTTCGCGGAGGTCAAGTCGAAGTTGGAAGACACGATCATCAAATCCCGTGCGGCGATTCCCTTTAAGGCATGGAACAGGGAACTGGTGTTCGGGGTGCATCTGCCCAATTTTTTCCATAGCGAGCGGCAGGAGATCGATTTTTTGCAGTTCAGGCGTTTGGCTTGGGAGATCGGTGCCGAACCCAAGGTGCTGGTGCGTTATATCCGTGAATCTTACGTGGGGGCGATCGACAGCTACGTGCGGGTAACGTTCGATCGTAACCTGCAATATCAGATAACCGCCTCTTGGACCGACTTTGGGCGCAGTGGTTTCTGGCGCGGCATGGATTCGACCGAGGCGCAGGGATTCGGACTGCCCTACTCAGGCGTGGTGATGGAAGTGAAAACGCTCTCCCAAACACCGGCCTGGGTGATGGACTTGGTGGAACGATTCGAGCTGAGTAAGCGAGGAAACTGCAAGTATTCGACCGCCATCTGGCGCGAGGGGGTCTTTACGAAACACCCCGGAACAAATTCTGAAACTGAAGAAGCGTTGGTAAGCCTGTAAAGGAGCAGTGTAAACCGTGAACGTGCATGACTATCTGGCCCTGTTTTTCGGGACGCAAGAGCCGCTAAACCCGGCTCTTGTGGCGGGGGCGATGGTGCTGAGTTTCCTGCTGGCCATCCTCATCGCGACCGTGTACCAGGTCACCTTCCGCGGCTTCACCTACTCGCGCTCCTACATCCACACCATGGTGCTGGGCAGCATGGTGACCTGCATGTTGATCATGGCGGTTGGCAATAACATCGCGCGCGGCATGGGCATTCTGGGTACATTGGCGATTATCCGTTTCCGCACGCCGGTACGCGACCCACGCGACGCCATGTTCCTCTTCGCTTGCCTCGGCGTCGGCATTGCCTGCGGTGCCGGCACGCCGGTGGTCGCGGTGATCGGTACCGGTTTGATCTGCGCTGCAGCACTGCTGTTGCACTGGATACCGTTCGCCTCGCGCCGCGACTACGAAGGCCTGTTGCGTTTCATCATGCCCGTCGATGACGCAGAGACCGCGCAAACTGCGCAGGAGATTCTCAAACGCTACTGCTCCTCGTTTTATCTGCTCGGCATGCGCGATGCGGAGCAGGGCGATGCCATGGAGTTTTCGTACCAGGTGCGGTTGCTGGATCCGGCCTATCAGCAAGATCTCGTCGCCGCCTTCAAAAAAGCGGGTGGCTTTTCGGACCCCGTGCTGCTGTTGCAGCGTACGACGGTAGAACTGTAAGGACAGTGAATCAAGATGAAGACCTCATATAGACGACCCATGCGGCTGCCCTTCAGGCTGATTCTGAAACGCCTGATGCGGGTCTGCTTCATATTGCTCGTGATAGGTCTGATTCCCTTTTTCCTCTGGTTCCAGACGCAAGATCCTAAAGCGTACCGTTTCAACGGCGTGGTCGAGAGTGAGGCCGAAACCGTGGGTCCTGTCGAGACCGCGCGCATTCTGTCGATCGAGGTCCAGTCCGGACAATCTGTGAAGGCTGGCGACGTGCTGGTGCGCCTAGACCCCGCCGACCGCGCGATGGACTTGGCCATGAACGAGGCGCGCCTTAAGAACTACGAGCAGGATCTGTTACGCTATGAGCAGGACATCGTCCGGCAGCGGCAGGACTTGCAGGACTCCGAGCGCCGTTGCCGTCAAGCCGTACGCGAAGCGGAGACCGCCATTGAGACCGAACGAATGAACCGCACCCGTGACGCGGCCGAACTGGCTGGTCTGCAAGCCGAGATCAAACGCCTGCAGCCCTTGATCGACCGGCGGCTGGTCAGCGAAACCGAGCTGTCGCGCCTGCGCCCCGCTGCAGAGGCTCTCGCCACCACGGTCGCCGAATACACGCCCCTGCTCGCCACCTTGGAAAAACAGCACGCGCGCGCGATTGAGGACCTGAACGAGGTCAAGGCGCTGCTGGCCGAAACAGCAACGAAAGGCACCGATGCCGATCCGATCCTTACCACCATACGCCAGGCTGTGGAGACCTGCCGCAAGGCCGCCACCAACGACCCCTCTGTGCTGCGTGCCTCGCGTTCCGGCGTGGTGTCGTGCGTCCTACGCCAGCCCGGCGACGTGGTGACGGGCGGCGAGCCCGTGGTGCGCGTGGCCGCATCAAGCGCGCTCTATATCACCGGAATGCTGACACAGCACCAACTCCAAGACCTGAAGGTCGGTGACATCCTGCACGTCGCACGCGCGGCAGCCGGTCAGCGTGAGACGCTCAAAGCACAGGTCGAGGTCATCGCACCTGAGGTGATGGACCTGCTGGACCCTTTCAATCCAGTACCGCGCTTTCCGCTACGCGGCCGGCGTGTACGTATGCGCGTTCTGGACGAGAACAACGGCCTGATTCCCGGTGAGACTGTGACTTTGGAGTCGGGGCATCGCGAGACCTGGCTGGAGGGGGTCAAGCGCATCTGTTTTTTTTCTGGAACTCCGCCAGCAACGCCATAAACGTGCGCTGAGCGGGCATTAGGTTGAACAAGGCATGCGGCCATGCCGCGAGGGATCAAAAGGAACAACTTTCAACGTTCAAGTTGTAGGCACATCATGGTGATAAGGCGAGTATGGCACACCGCAAAACGTTGCGTAGCCGGAACGATCGTTCTGGCTGTTGCTGGTTGCTCTACAGTCGAAGACCAGACGCTCGCCATGTCCAAGCCCGTAACCCAAACAGATACGGCATCCTCTGTTCCGGCGACACCACCAGCCGAGCCGCCAGCCGAAGGCTACGACTGGAATACTCTAGCCCGCATGGCGGCGGCTAACTGCAGCGAAGCCCGCGCCCTGCTGTTAGATGCGCAGGCGGAACGCAACAAGACGGCGGTGGATACCGGCTGGCGTAACCCTCAGCTCCGCCTGGGGCACGGCTGGAGCGATCGAGACGACGACACAGCAGGACGAACCGGTATGCGGACCTATCCCGACGAGGTGGACACACCGCAACGACCGTTCAGACGGTACCCCGAATGGGATGACCGCTCGTTCACGGAGCGATCCGTGGGGCTGCGCGTCTACACGGCCAACCCCTTTGTGAACCGCTGGCTACGTAAGCGCGGCGAAGCCGCAGCGCGCGCAATCGAGAAAGAGTCAGAGGAGGAGGCCTACGCGATCTTCTGCGAAGTCAAGACGCTCTGTCTGGAGGCGGAGCTACTACGCGAGGAGATCGGTCTGTTAGAACGGATGGCCGAGATCCGCACAAAACTGCGCGACCTGCGCCGCGAACAGTCTGAAGCGGGTGTGACCAGTCCGCTCGACCTGGTCCGCGCCGAGACGAAGCTGGCGTCGCAACGCTCTGAGCTTTTCGGCAAGCGGATGGCGCGGCAACAACTCGTGCGGCGCATTGCCGTGCTCGCCGGCGTACCGGCCGAAGGGCTCCGCCTGCGACCGCGCACAACGGACTGGGTGCCGGTGCCCGCGCATCTAGACGCCGCCGCGCTCACTGATCTCGCCTTCATGCGGCGTCCCGACCTCGCACGATTGGAGCAGGAGAAAGAGGCCGCAACGTACGCGCTACGTGCCGCGCGCGCCGGACAGATTCCCTGGTTTGAGTATGTCGAGGGCTCGGTTGAAGATACACACGGCGACAGCTATTCGCGCGAAGAACTCTTCACCGGACGCGACCACACAACGCGTGACGAGACCGAGTGGCAGGTACGGGTCGCCATGACCCTGCCGGTCTTCAACTGGCTGGGCGACGAGATCCGCCTGACACGCACGCAACTGGCCGCCGCTGAAACGCGCGTGCGCGGACAGTACGACTTGGTCCGATCGGAAGTCAGCGGTGTCTTGGAGGACTACCGGGCGGCGCAGGCCGAGTGGGCACGCCTGGACAGCGAAGGCGATCGGTTGCGCACCGAGATGTATGCCCGCGTCGAGAGCCTAGCCAAAGAACCGACCATCAAACGTGAAGAGGTGCTCGCCGTGCACGAGGAGTTGCTGGCCTTTCAGCGTGTCTGCCTCAAGGCCGAACGCGAATGTCTGTTTATCGAGCAGTGCTTGGAGACCGTAAGCGGCGGAGCGCTGCCGACAGAATAGGAGGAACACCATGAACATACCGACCACAAACACCGGCCGTCACAACCGCCTTCTGAGCTTGACCGTTTTCGCACTCGCAATGTGCATGAGCGCCCGTGGCGCACTCGTCGTTAACGAGGTCTGCTACGACAACTCGATGGTACCCGACGATACCGGCGATACCTCCTCGGACTGGATCGAGTTGTACAACACAGGCCCGGCAGCGGTGAACATCCTGAACTACGGACTGGGCGATGCCAACCCGTATGACGATAACAAAGGGGTGCGGCTGCCCAACTACACCATTCCGCCCGGCGGATTCCTCGTGGTCTTTGCCAGTTCGGACCTGCCCGAATACACAGTCTGGACCAACGCGCCGGACATCGCCGCAATTCCCGCCAACTCCGCCTGGCGCTACAACACGCCGGCCAGCGCACCGCCCTCAACCTGGAAAGACAGCACTTTCGATGACACCGCATGGGCAAGCGGGATCACGCCGTTGGGCTATAACGACGCAACCCTCAACATGGATTGCGCGACGATCCTGCCATACGGTTCCAACCCCGCAAACCGCTACCCGACCGCTTACTTCCGCAAGACCTTCAAGATCGTGAACCCGTCCGTCGTGACCGGCCTCGTCGTCCGCGCACGCATCAACGACGGCATGGTCCTCTATCTCAACGGAGTGGAGCAGAAGCGCATCTACATGCCGGACGGTGCGATCGCTTACTCAACGCTTGCCACGGTGAGTGTACCGCCGACATTCTGGACCAACATCCTGCTTTCAGCCTCTGGCCTTGTGGCCGGCGATAACGTGCTGGCCGTTGAGACGCACCAAGCCGCAACAGACAGCGTCGACTTGATCATGGACATGACCGTCACCGCGCTCGTCGAGGAACAGATGCCGATCGTTCACGGCCAGTTCGGGCTCAAAAAGACCGGCGAGAACGTCCACCTCTTCGATGCCGGATTGACACGCATCCACAAGTTCGACTCGCCATCCTCAGAGCCTGGCGAGAACAAGACCTACGGACTCGCAGTTGATGGCGTGACCGGCGTTTGTAAAATCTACGACCGCCCGACTCCCGGTCTGCCCAACGCGACGTATGCGCAGAAATACTCGGTCGCGCTTTACTCCGAAACGCCGACTTTTTCGGTCGCGCCCGGTTTCTATGCTGCCAACCAGTCCGTCGTGCTAAGCACGCCCACGGCCGGCCACAAAATTTACTACACGCTGGACGGCAGTGATCCTTGGGACAGCAGCACGTATGTGTTCAGCGGCGCGGCGATCCTGATTGCCGCCGAGGCACCGGCCACCTCCGGCCTCGCGTGGCTACGCACCAACCCGATTGAGATCGACGGCCGTGTGCCCGGCACCGCCTGGCTGCCACCAATCGGCAGCATCCCCAAAGCAGTGGTGCTTCGTGCGATCGCCGTCGATAGTATGACCGGCACCACCTGTTCGCCTGAGACGCGCGGCACCTACTTCATCGGCCCCTCCTTCACGACCCGCACCCTGCCCACAGTATCGCTCATTACCGACTCCAACAATTTGTTCGGTTTTACCTCGGGCATCTATGTGCCAGGCAAGTACTACGCCGATTCGCCGACAGGCTACGGCTCAAACAAGTGGGGCAAGCCCAACGCGAATTACCATCAAGACAACGACGATGAGGCTTGGGAACGCCCGGTGCAGGTCGAGCTTTTCGAGACCGCACAGAACACCGCCGCCTTTGCCTGCACAGTCGGCATGGCCATGCACGGCGGCGGCACGCGCGCCCTCCCGCAAAAGACGCTCTATCTCATCTCCCGCCTCGGCACATACGGCACAAGCCATATCGACTATCAGCTCTTCCCTGACGAGAGCGGCACAAGTTACAAGCGCTTCCTGCTACGCAACAGCGGCAACGACTGGTACGGCCCGATGTCCGGCGGCATCGCCACGATGCTCAAAGACGCGGTTTTCCATCGCATCGTCAAAAAACTGGACACCTCGGTCATGGCCTATCGCCCCGTCACCGCCTACATCAACGGCGAGTACTGGGGCATCCATAATCTGCGCGAAAGCTTTGACAAGCACTACCTCGCCACGCGCTACGGGCTGGACCCCGACAACATGGACATCCTGATGCACGAAGAAGACGCGAAAGACAAGGTCATAATCACACGCGTCGACGGCGATAAAAACAGTGACGAAGAGTATGAGGAGTTGATCGACTGGATCGATGTAAACCCGCTCTCGGAGAACATCAATTACGAGCGCGTGCAGACAGCCGCCGTGTTCACCAACGCACTCGACATTGTGATCACCGGCATCGATGTCACCAACCACGCTGACTACATCATCGCTGAAACGTTCTTCGCCAACACCGACTGGCCGATCAACAACTGCGACTTCTGGCGGGCACACACCAACCAGACCGACACTTGTGGCGCGTTCGGCGACACCCGCTGGCGCTGGATGCTCTACGACCTCGACGTCGCCGGCGAAAAGGGCGCGGACTTCAACATGTTCACTTACCTCTCTTCCAAAAAAATGACCGGCCGTCGCGAACCCGGATTTCTGATCAACCAGCTTTGGTCGAACTTGAGTTTCCGCAACTACTTCGTGATGCGCTACGCCAATCTGCTCAACACCACCTTCCGCCCCGAGCGCATGACCGCGATCATCGCCGATGCCACCGACACAATCGCCCCCGAGATCGAGCAACACTTCCGACGCTGGGGCCGCACCTTCACGCAGGCGCAGTGGCGCGCCGCCGTGACCAACGTGCTGATCGACTTCACCGCCACGCGCCATGCGGTCTCTTGGCAACATCTCGACAGCCACTTCGGCCTAGGTGGGACCGGCACCCTCACGGTGAACAACCACGACGCCACGGGTACCGGCGGACGCTTCATCGTCAACGGGATCGACATCACGACCGGCACCGAAGGCGTCACCACGCGCGCCTCTTGGAGCGGCACCTTCTTCCGCAACCTGCCGGTCACCGTCGAGGCCGTACCCGACGACGGCTACGCTTTTGACGGCTGGGTCGGCACCGCCGTAGTGAATCCCGCCCCCAGCCTCTTCGTCGGCGATGCGCCGATCATCCTGACCGCGCGCTTCCGCCCGCTCGACGCACCGGCCTACCAGCCGACCGGCTACGAGCAGTGGCAACTCGCCAACTACATGGAGCAACAGATTCTGGGCACCGGCGAGGCCGCCGCAGACGCACCGTCAGGTTACGCCGGCATGAGCAACCTTGCGTTGTACGCCTTCGGCATGAGCCGCTTCGACGGCTTGACCGACGAACAGCGAATCGCCCGCGCCCGCCTCTCCATCCACGCTCAGGACAGTGCGCTCTGGTTGGGTTACACCCGCCTCAACGATAGCTTCAGCGATGTGCGCTACACCCTCAAGGTCGCCTCTTCGCTCACCGCGCCTGTGACTTGGAACGACGCCGTCACCGGCCTCGATCTCGACCCCGTGGCGCTGACCAACATTCTGGATGCCTCGATCTGGTTCTACGAAGTGCGCCTGCCGCAGGCCACGCCAGAGCGGGCCCAGCGTTTCTTCAAGCTGGAGGCAGAGTTACAGTAATGCCCACGGTTTATGGGGCGGCTATAAGGTCTATCCAGAAAGAGCGTTTGATGCGCAGGAGCCTGAATTCCGGATTGTTTTCCGACAGCAGGTAATGGCCCATCCCCTCCGGAAATTTAGCAAAATCCGGATGACGCACCTGAGTCACCACGCCCGCGAACGAGGCGCGCATTGACCTGTGCACCAGCCTCCTGCCGTTGTCGTAATCGTAATACTGGTTGAACCTGCCTTTGTAGATGCCGGTCATAGGCGAATAGCTCAACGTTGCAAGTGCGCTGTTAGCGCCTATGTAGACGTAAGCGTCGCCATCCTTCACCGGCCTGATCCCCTTCTCGATCACAAGGCGTGTTCCCGTCGACATCACCGACACCGCGTACGGCAGCGCCTCATATTGCGGCAGCACCGCGCTGCCGGACACATAGTAGGCGACATCGTTAGTTTGCGCACACAGCCAGTATTCGGTGGCCGGTAGCACCGCGCCTTTGCCGAAGTATCCGCCGCACGGCATAAGCAACGCCTCAAAACCGTCCGGTCCGCTGCCGGGCTTGTCCCAGCGCACGAACCAATCTTCTGACCAGTCCGTATCCACAACACCCGTGTTCGGAGCGATCCAAAGCATAGCGCCAATTCCCCCTGCTCGTCTGTACAACGGCTGGAAGAACGGCACGCTTGCCATGCTGCCGTAATCACCGAACAGCAGCAGCGTTGATGCCTGCGACACTCTGGTACCGTCCGCCAGCACGCCGGCGATCCTGACGCTTCCCCGAAGTCCTACGGTCATCGTCAAATACCCGCTGCCCTGCGGCTCTTCTTGCGCGGCCCCGTACGACAGTACATCATAAGGGTACAGTGAAACCGTGTAATACCCCCTCAGCCGCGCTAGATCGGCCTGAGCGTAATTGTCCGCACGATCAGCGAACACATGGTAGGCAGCCTCAATGAGTACTTCTTCGTTCCCCAGCGAACCACCCGACAGACGGCCGTACGCCATAATCCAGTTGACCCAAAGCTCAAGAGTCTCGCCGCTCGACCTCTGCATACGGACATAGTAATCGTTGTCTTCCGTCACGCCCTGCCAACCCGTCGCCCTAAAGCTCAGCGAGCGTCCCTGCAGTACAACCTTCGCCGTGATCCGTCCGCGCTTGGTTATGTTCATTGAGAAGGTGCCACACACATCCGGCAAGGGCTCTCCGCCCCCAAACCTTTTGTCACGAAAAACCACGCCGGGGTAGGTGCCGAAAGGTCCGATGAGTTCAGGTTGTTGCGGCGTTCCGTTACCGGTGAGCCAGCCCTTAATCGCTTTATACGTGACATCGAAACGCCCGAAAGCGTCGATGCCTCCGCCCGTCTCACACGATGAACTCCCACCCACAAGCTGCCCGATCAGCTTCCCTGTCGCATCGAAGAGCGGTGCGCCACTACTGCCCGGCTCCGTCACGCCGTCCGTAAAATTCACGAACCAAAAATCTGGATCAATCGCGTCCAGCTTGCTGAAACTGATTCGTTTGTAAGCGCCGTCTGGGTGATGGATACAGGTGAGCGTTTCGGTATACGACGGCCTGCTCGTCGACCACCCGACATAGGTGGCGCCATCCGGTGACGGCGAGCGCAAACGCAGCAACGCAAAGTCATTGCCCGTCTCGTAGGTCTGTCCCGCGAGATAATCGGCGCCACCCTCCGTGACGGTCACGGCGGCCAGCGATGGAGGCGCACCGTTGCAAGTCGCCGTCTGGAAAAACCAGTAGAACTCGGTATCGCTGGCCTGGCTCTGGTTGGCGACGCAGTGCGTCCCTGTCAAAAAGAAATCAACCCATGTGCTATCATCCAGATCGTTCAGCAGGCACCCCGTGCAATAGAGATAGTTCGCTTCATAAAAGACCCCAATGCCTGCAACCCCCCGAGAAGCAGCGTCCCACCCCGGGTAGCAACTCACGTCATTGTGGCAATTTCCCTCCTTGAGCCTTATCGTGCCGGGCGTCCGATAGAGATGGACCACCTTCCCAATCGAAAACGCGGCGCGCGTAGGGTCGCTTCCCCGTGGCACCCAACACTCTACTGTTACCGTTTGCGCAAAAAGCGCCCCGGACCAAAACGCCTCGCGATTTCTCATGCTGACGCTGTTATACGGTCCCCGCACAACTGTCGGGTCCTCGGTGTCGAACACCCTGATCTCGCAGCCTTCCGGCAACTCAACATCCTCGAAATGGACGCGTATCCCATGCGCACCATCGGCACGGAGGGTCGTACACCACACACGCGAACCATCCGCCAGCACCGACCATCCGCCGAGCGACGCCGGAGCCGCTGATCCTCGCGCCGTGATGCGGTTCGGTAGCTGGCGCACCACACCGATCCGCAATGCTTTTTCGCCCGCCGCAACGGCTTCGGCATCCTCCGCCGCAAGTGTCTGCAAGTCCAGTGCTTCAAGCACTATTTGGGGCTCGCACTCCCACTGTCCGGCGGCAAAAGAGTGCGGGAGCGATGGCAAGGCCTTTGGCACCATCGCCATCGGCCGCACAGCCGACGGTACGGAGATTCCGGATTCGCCCGCTCCGCTACTCAGAACCACCGACAGTGTCACAAGCCCCACAACCCCGTTTCCCATCCACCACCGCATTTTCATTTGTCTACCCTTTCCACGACGGCATTCTACATGCCCATCCCTCAATTTTCCGGCCTCAGAAACCAACAGGTTCGCGTAGCCCCAAGTATGCCACTGCATAGTAATAACGTCAATCCGCGCGGTTTATTGTTTGGACTTTTGGGTTGATCAGTCGGATCGGCCTGAATCAGTCGGATCTTCTTTGTGGCAAGCGGCAGAAAGCGGGATTGTCATGCCCTTCCAGGGCTGATACCATTCCGGTCTATAAATTCCTTGTAAACGTCATGAGTAGCGCTGTCCTTAGTTCTATCCTGCCTGTCTGCCTGCTGATGCTGCTGGGCGCGGCGCTACGTCGATTCGGATTCCTGCCGGATCTGTTTTTCGCGCAACTGAACCGTCTGGGCTTCTGGATACTCCTACCCTCGTTGCTGTTTTGCACCATCCAGCGGGCACCGCAAGCCGCCAGTGGCGACGGTATACGCGTCGGGCTCCTGCTCTGTGCCTGTTCGCTGGCCGTGACGGCGGCGGCCTGGCTGGCAGCCCGCGCCATGCGACTCCCCGGTGCTTCGGCGCGCGCACTGATGCAGGCGGCCATGCGCGGCAATCTGGCTTACACCGCCCTGCCGGTCATCCTGTATGCCTTTGGCGAAAACAGCCAAATGGCGGCAGTCGCCACGTTCGCACTCGCGCCGGCCATTCCGTTCTATAACTTTTGGGCGGTGGTGATTCTCACCTCGGCTCCGACGGACACCGCACGCGGAAGTCGAAGAGTGCGCGCATTGTTCGCAGTGCTGAGGAACCCGCTGATCATCGGTTGCCTGCTCGGCGCACTGGCGTGGAAAAGCGGTGTCCCGCTGCCGCAGGGCATCCTGAATGCTGTCACCGCGCTCGGCAATGCCGCCCTGCCGTGCGCACTGTTGGCACTGGGTGCCGGCTTGACGCCCGCACGTCTGCGCGCCCAATTCCGCCCGGCCTTGGTCGGCACCGCGCTGAAACTCCTCCTGATGCCTGCCTTCGGTTACCTGTTCGCATGCGCCGCAGGCTTCAACCGCGAGCTGACCTTGGTTGCCCTGCTTTTTCTGGCTAGTCCCTGTGCGGTCACCTCCTACGTGATGGCCGATCAAATGGGGGCGGACAAAGAACTCGCCGGTTCAGCTATCGTCCTCAGTACACTGCTGTGCCTGCCCGTCATGGCTGTTCTGTTGCTGGTGTTTTAATCTACAGATCGCGCAACGCATCGGGATCGAAGCGCCGTGCGGCGGCGCGCGCCGCGCACCAGACGCAACCGACGGCACAAAGCACCAGCACAAGAATCGCGACCGCCATCGTCCGCCATGGCAACGCACCGCCCAGTGAACGCGCCGCCGGTTGGATCGCCACCAAGGCCGACAGGATGCCGGACACCAGTCCCGCCATCACCAGCACCCCGTATTCTGCGGCCAGCAGACGCACTACATTTCGCCGCGCCACACCGACCGCCGCCAGCAGGGCAAATTCACTGCGGCGCTCCTCCACACCGCGCAGGATCACCAGCGACAATCCGGCCGTACCCAGCAGCAGCCCGAGCGCACCCAGCACCAGAAACAGATCCAGATAACTCGCCTCCATCGCACCCAACATGCGCAACCGCTCCTCCACGGTTTCGATCGTCACTCCCGGCACCGGGTGGCGCAACACGGCGGCTTGCGCGCGCTGTTCGGCAGTCGGACGCCGGGTCACGTCCGTCGCTTCGCGCAAAGCGTAAGGCGCATAGTCGCAGAGCCACATCCGATAACCTTCTTCAGGGGACATCTGCGCAAAGAATTGTTCGTCGATAATCAGCGCGCCCTGCAGGATGCCGCTGCGCACCGGCAATGCGCCCACGATCCGCACACGCCACGGCGTGCCGTCGCTCCCGGCGTAGGTGATGACCGCGCCATCGGTGACTCCCGCCCGAGTCTTGAGACTGTATTGCAGCATCGCCCGGTCGGCCGCCAGTGCCGGGATCGTGCCATCCGGTAGCGGTTGTTCGAGCGGCGACCAGACGCCGCCCGCCTCGCGCGGTTCGAATGCCCGCGCTCGCGCCATGACGCGCGCCTCGAGGCCCAACAACTGCGGCGTTTGCGGTGCGTTCATGTTGAGGCATCCGGCCTCGTCGCCCTCCCGCATACGCACTGGAACAATGCCTTCCGCACCGCTTATTGCATGCGCCAGTTCTAGGCCGCGTGTGCGATCCAGCGACACTGCCGAGGTGACGATCGCACGGAAACCGCCGCTACCAGACCACGGATGCTCGCTGCCGGCTGCAGGATCATGCCGCATCGCGAAAATCCCGACCGACAAAAAGAGCCCCACTGCCAACAAAATCACCACCGGCGCACTGCGGCGCGGTATCGCCAGTGCCCGCGCCACGCCCGCCGCCACCGGCGACTGCACCGCCGACCGTCCGGCAGCGACGCGCCGCCATGCCTCGCCCATCGAGACCAAGAACAGCATGATTGACACCATCAGCAGGAACCCGGCACCGAAGAACGCCCCGTTCGCAGCCGCCCCCTCCGGACCCCACACCACGATCGCGATCACCGCCAGCGCCAACACACCGCCGACGACGCTCTTAGCAGACGCCGACAAACGGTTGTTGCGCGTTTTTTTAACGCAGAGACGCGGAGACGCAGAGGTTTTGCAAAACCCCTCGTGGCATGGGCGTCCCGCCCATGAAACACGGGCAAGATGCCCGTGCCACACCTGCTCCCGACTCTCTGCCCCCCCTTTCACCAGAAACGCATTGTCTTCGCACCGCCACACCGCCGTGGGCAGACTCGACGCATAGCGCCGTGTGACGTGCAGCAGCACCAACAGGGTCAAGCCAGCACTGATTGCGGCAGCCAGCAACGCCGCCGGCATGGAGAAGATGAAGAGCGGTTCAGCACCGGCGAAGGCATCGCGCCAGAAACGGCCCAGACTCCACACAAGTGCGCGGGCGAGCAACGCCCCGCCCGCAGCCCCCACCACGGTGCCCACGCAAAGCGGTACGCTCCACTCCGCCACCAAGACCAGTATCACACGATTGCGACGCCACCCCAGCGCACGAAAGAGCGCGATCTCATCCTTACGCGTTTCGAGCGCCAACGCCAGCGAGAGCCCGACCAGCAACAACGACGCGGCCATCACGATAAAAGCCATGCCGACAAAGAGCAGCCGAAAATCGGTGGTGCCGCGTGCGGCGGCGAGCCCCTCTTCCCAGATGGGACGCACCTGAAATCCGAGTCGCGTCGGCGGGACGCCTTTGAGAGCCGTGCGCACCGCCGCTTCGTCCGCCGCCACACTCAAGCACATGGCGTCGCCGAAGACCGTACCGAACGCCGTCTTACCGGTCGCGTGCGTGAAAAAGAGTTTCGGCGTTTCGCGCCACGCCTTCCAATAGGCCTCGTTCGCGGCATCGTTCAGTTGCTCCTCATCCAACGGCAGGCCGACATCCCAATCCGCACAACTGTCCACGTTCTCAAGTCCCGGAAACACGGGCATCGCGCGGCGCGCTGTCGTGGCTGTCTCCATCGGGATCACGCCACGCACGCGGAAGGTATCTTGCGTCTCGACCAGCCGACCGCCCGCTTCAAAACGACGCCAACTCACCGTCACCTCCGCATCGGTGGTGACGCCCAGCGTCTCGGCCAGCCACGCATTGATCACGATCTCGTCGTCGCGCAAATCGCGCGGAACGAGCGCACCATCCGGCGTGACCGCCGCCACAAAGCCATACGGCGTGCCGCGTTCCCCCGCCGTGAACGCATCCGCCAAATGATAGGTCGCGGCACCGACCTTCAGTCCCGCCTGCTCCAACGCCTCACGCAGACCGGGCGGCAGAAACACACGGCGGCTCCTGATCACTGTGACTGTCTCTCCCGCCTCGGATTTCTGTTCTTCGATCTCCAACCCGCACGCTTCGGGCGTCAGCGTTTGTGCTAATGCACGTTCCAATTCCTGCGGCGACAGAGCGGAGAGCAGCAGGTTGGCCATCTTCGGCTCACCTACACTTGCCGCCAACGTATCCAGCGGAACGAAGAGATTCACAGGCGGTAACGACGCGGGGCGCAACGCAAAATCGGCGGGAAGCAGCGTGGTGTTCAGCGGGAGCGGAACGGATGACGGAGCAGACGCCAGATGGCGGCGGACAAGGCGCGACTCCTTCACCTGACCGAGCGGGAGTTCCGCCGCATGGAGCGTCGGCTTCACAAAACGCACCGCGCCTTCGGCTCCGCGCAACAGGTCGCGCGCCCGGTCGTTCAGCGTGGCTCGGAACTCTGCGCCTCCCGTTTCCTGATCACTGTACAGACCGATGATCTGCGCATCAGACGCACACACCGCGCCTTTTGCCGTCAACAACTCACCCCGCAACAGCAACGCGGCTTCTGTGTTGGGTAGGCGTTGCGCGAGGTCTGCCGGAAAGACCCCTTCGGCAAGCAGTACAGCAGAACGTGCGGCACCGAGACGGGCGTGCAGACGAGCGCGCAGACCGGCCTGCAACGATTCACCAGTCAGCAACGCGGCACCCAGTACCGCGGCGGTCAGCGCGGCCGTAGCCGCAAAGACGCCGTGCCGGGCGCGATAGTACCGCAGGCTGCGTTTGACCCAAGTTCCGGTTGTCATTAGTGCGTTAGTTCATTAGACGCAGAGGTTTTGATGCATGCGGCGTGACCGCCGCAGGGAGGGGCAAGCGTCTGCTTGCCCGCGGACGAGCAGACGCTCGTCCCTCCCGGTGCTCCGCAATGGAACCCGTAACCATCCTTCCGCACAGCGGAAGGCGGCTCGTGGGGACACTCGCCCTCCAAATCATGTCAATCGTGTCAATCATGTCAGTCATGTCAATCATGTCAAAAAATGAAACCATGGAACACGGGCAAGATGCCCGTGCCACACTCTTTTGCAAGGCACGCTGTTGCGGGCGAGGACGCCCGCGCTCCCGATTCTCTGCTCTCCTTTTCACCAGAAACGCATGATCTTCGCACTCCCCTGTCACTTGCCTACAACTTACACGATCAAAGTTATCCTCATTTACATCCCAGACGAAACGCGGGCGGCGGGCTAACCGATTACAGTTATTTCACCCTCTCCTGCTGGGAGAGGGACGGGGTAAGGGTTGCGGGCCCCGCCCGCGTCATTCTGTTCCCTCAAAGAAAGCATACCCGTTTTCTGGGCTTCGATATACTTGGAAGGCTAAGGAAATATCCTTGTGGCTGTTTCTTCCCAGATCGAGTTCAGGCAGGTTTTCAAGGGTAAAGAAACCGACTTCACTTGTTTCCAAGCTGACTTGCGGTTCACCTCCGGTCAATTCGCAGAGGAAATGAATCTTGTAGATATACTCGGGATGGGGAGGATATCCAGAGCGGTTTCTGTCGATGAGATTTATAATCTTTTTTGCCTTGACCCTGTAGCCGGATTCTTCAAAAACTTCCCGCTCAACATTCTCAGCCGGTGTGGCATTCACATCGGCCCAACCGCCTGGCAGCGTCCATTTTTCTGTTGAAACCTCCTTCACAAGAAGGATTTCATTATCGTGAATAACAGCACCCCTTACATCTAGTTTCGGTGTGGGATAACCGATTTCATCCGGCCACACGAAATCCGGGCACCTCCCTTCGGCTTGAATGATAAGTGAAGACAACTCTTTGAGTCTGGCGAAACGCTCCTGATCGAACGGGTCTTTTGAATAGGTCAACCCACCTTGAGCTATTGCTCGTAACTCCCGTGCTATGTCCAACAAGTTCATCATGTGGATACTCCTGTTACGAACCTCTTCCGAACAGCCCGCTGCGCCACTCGCCGAACAGCAGGCTGTCAACCTCAACTAGTCCCTGCGCCTCGTAAGCGGCGCGCACGGCGGCGTACTGTTCGTCCAGGATGCCGGAGACCACCAAACGCGCGCCCGGCCCCGCAGTCAGCGAGGCGGCCACCTGCGGCGCGAACTGGATCAGCACCGGCGCGAGGATATTCGCCACAACGATATCGGCTGGCGGATGCGCGTGCGAGAGGTCGTCCAGCGCGAAGGGGATCGACACACCGTTCAATTCTGCGTTTTCCGCCGACACGCGCATGCAGTCGGGATCATTGTCAAAGCCGCGCACGTCAGTGAAGCCCAGCAGCTTCGCGCCGATCGCCAAAATGCCGGAGCCGCACCCCATATCGAGCACGGAGCGCTGAATGTCCTCTTCAGCCAACCGATCCAAGAAGCGGAGACAGGCCTGCGTGGTGGCGTGTTTGCCGGTGCCAAAGCTCAAACCGGGGTCAAGCGTGATCACGCACTCGCCGGGCTGCGCCGTGTACGGTTCCCACGAAGGACGCACCACCACACGAGGGGAGATTTTCTCGACGTGGAAAAAGCGTTTCCAACTCTCGGCCCAATCGGTCTGCGCGACGGCCGTGACCGTCGGTTCGACCGTCACGCCGAGCAGCGCGGCAGCGGCGAGCAACGCAGCCTGCGTGCGCGCCACGCCGTCCGGTTCATCCGGAAAGAGCGAGACACGGCAGACGCCGCTTTCCACATCGTACCACGAGGTCGGCGTAAAGCCATCGTTGCCGATGATCTCAAACAGCGCGTCCGCCGTCTCGGGCGGCAGCGTGGCGGTGACGCAGGGAACGGAAGCGGCAGAGTCGGTCATGTCCAGGCACCCCTGTCTTAGCGCAACTCAATCTGCGACAGGTAGTCCAGGCTTTTCGGCAACTGCTCCAGCACCGTCGGGCTTTCGTCTTCGATGAAGTAGTACTTGATGCCGATCTCTTGGCAGACCTTCAGAATCGCGGGGTAGTCCGCTTGGCCGGTACCGAGCACGACATCGTTCGTCAGGTCGGTCCCACCGCTGAGGTTGCCAACGACGCCCTTCTTCAAATCCTTGAGGTGCATCAAGACCCAACGGTCGGGATATTTCTTGAGCAGCTTTACTGGGTCTTGACCGGGGAAGACTGTCCAGAGCACGTCCATCTCGAATTTGACGAGATCAGGATCGGTCTTCTCCATCAACAGGTCGAACAGCGTCCCGTCCTTGTACGGATAGAATTCAAAGCCGTGGTTGTGGTAAAAGAACTGGATGCCCGCCGCCTTGAGCCGCTTACCGATCTCGTTGAATTCGGCGGCGATCTTCAAGGTCTGCGCTTCGTCGAGCGGCTTCTTGTGCGAGGCCCAAGCGACGCCGAGATACTTCAGGCCGAAAAAGCGTGCGGCGGCGATCGCCTCATCCGTCTTGTTGAGCAGGAAACCCTGTCCGGCATGTGCGGCGATCGGGATCAGACCGCGCTCGTCCAGCGCCTGCTTCATCTGCTCTTGCGTCAGACCGTAATGGCTCTCAATGCCGATCTCGACATACTTGACGTTCAGGTCTTTGAGCACATCAAGCGCCTTCGCCCCGTCCTGCTTGAGCTGATTGCGCAGCGAATAGATTTGGACACCGACAGGCCCCTTGAAAGTCGCGCTGGTACCGACGCCTTGGGCGGAAGCCGCGACAGCAAGGAGTGTCGCCGTAACGGAAACAAGTAGGTTTTTCGAACTTTTCATCATGTTGTCCCTTTTGTTTACACCACCGTGCAGAGGGTGTAGTGGGCGTTGACTTCGGTCTTGATCGCTTCGAGCATATCCTGCGAAATCGGTTGGTTGAGCTTGATGATCGCCAGCGAGCGGTGGGTCTTGGCGTTGTGCGGATTGCGCATGTCCTCGATGTTGATGTGCGCGTCGGCCAGCTTGCGGCTGATCGCAGCGATCACGCCCGGCCGGTCGTCGTACAGGCAGAAGAGGGTGGCGCCGCTCGGCTCGAAGTAGAGGCGGTCGAACTCGTCGATGCGCGAAACCGTCTGCACGCCTTCGGTGACCGTGCCGCGCACGCTGAAACTCTTGAGACTCTTGCCGGACTTTTCGACTTTGAGATCGATCGTAATGGCGTTGCCGTAGCCCTTTTCGGGATCGGCTTCGCGGTCGATCAACTCGATGCCCATATCCTTGAGGAATTTGGTCGCGGCTTTATAGTCGTTGTAGCGGTCGAACTCGCTCCAGATGCCGGCGAGGATCGAGACGGTCAGCCATTTGCCGAAGGGCGCGAGATCGCCGTAGAAGCTAGTCTCGATCATCTTGATCGGCGCTTGGGTGCCGGACATCTGCCGCACGAGGCTGGCGAGGTTGAAGGCCAGCTCGCAGTAGGCGCGTTCGAGACCCTCGGGGATATCGCGATTGACGATGCAGCTCATATCGGCCTTTTCGTCGAGGTCGATCAGCTCTTGCGCCGCGCGCTTCGCCGCCGTGAAGTTGGCCTCATGGGTGTTGGCACCGAGGTGCGGCAGCATCAGGTCGGCGATGTCGGCCATGCTCTTGGGGCCGGCCTCGTCCTTGGGATAGACGTCGTTCAGATAACGCAGTCCCTTCTCGGCCTTGACCGCACGTAGCGCATCTTCGTCGACGATACCAAAGCGGGCGCAGTTGATAATCGTGGCGCCCTGCTTCATGAGACCGATCAGCTTAGTGCCGACCAGACCGCGCGTGCTCTCGCCGCCCGGGACGTGGAGCGTGACGTAATCACTCTGGCTGAAAATCTCCTCCAGCGTGGCGGACTCGATGCCGAGATCGCGCAGGCGGTCGCGGTTGACCAACGGGTCGTAGCCGAGGATGCGGCACTCGAAGCCCCTGAGGCGTTTGGCGACCAGACGGCCGATATTGCCGAGACCGACGATGCCCACGGTCTTGCCGGAGATCTCACGGCCCATGTAGTTCTTCTTCTCCCAACCGCCGGCGCGCGTCGTAGTGTCGGCCTGCACGATGTGGCGCGCATCGGCCAGCATCATGGCGATGACCTCTTCGGCGACGCCGTTGGCGTTTGCGCCGGGCGTGTTCATCACGTCCACGCCTTTTTTGCGGGCATGCTTGATGTCGATCGTGTCATACCCCGCACCGGCGCGCACGATTACCTTGAGCTGCGGGAGCGCGTCGATGATCGCGGCAGGCACCTTTTCACTACGCACGATCAAAGCGTAGGTGTCTGGATGTGCTTTAATTTGCTCCTCAAAAGGCGTCTTTACGTCTTGCACCACATTGTAACCGCCATGCGCATTCAAGATCTCGGCGGCAACGGCATCCAGCTTAGTCGGAATCAAAACTTTTTTCATGCTTCTCCAGTCTCTCGGGGTTTGGTACGCTTAAAAGTGAATTGGGCTGATTCAGGCGTGGCCACACCTCGCCTGTCGCCAGCCAAAAAAGAGGGTACTACTTTAATCCTGTTGCGGACGGGAATCAAGCTCCGTCGCAGCCATGAACGGACCCGGCGGCACAGGGCGGAATGGAAGAGGCATGAAGAAACAGGTTACAACCATCGGCTTCGCGGTGCTCATCGCGGTGGCGACTGTCACGGCAGCTTGGGCGCAGGTCAGCCGTCACGGCAGGACGCACGGCTACGCCACCGACCACTTCGAAGGGTTTGACGCGCTCGATGAGGACTCGCGTATTCCGCAGAAGAAAAAATCGTTCTGGTATTCGGTGGACGCCGAAACACCAGCCGCCCAGATGCAGATCGCGGAGAAAAAAGAGGCGCTGGGACGCAACCGTTCCGCGCGCAAAGCCTATGAGGCGCTGATCCGCGAGTGGCCCACCGCTCCGGAGGCGGCACAGGCCCAATACGCGCTGGCGCAACTTCTGGAACGCCAGGGGAAGTACGAAAAAGCCTTTGATGAATACCAGTATCTGATCACCCACTACGCTGGCCATTGTCCATACCAAGAAGTGCTCGACCGCCAGTTCCGCATCGCCAATTACCTGCTGCATAACAATACCAGTATGTTCGGGTGGACTCTGAGCGGCAGCGACACGATCCGCGAACGCTTCGAGCAGATTGTGCGCAATGCCCCGCGCGGCGCTCAGGCACCGGAGATCATGCTGGTCATCGGCAGCATCCGGGTCTCCGAAAAAGAACTGCCGGAGGCGATCGCCGTCTACGAAGGGCTCCTCAACCGCTTTCCGCAGACTTCCCAAGCGACCGACGCCGCCTATCTTGCAGCACAGTGCCGCCATGAACTCGCCGTCAAGCACAGCTACAACGAGCCGCGCTGCCGCGAAGCGATCGCCTTCATCAAATCCGCGCTCGTCCGTATACCGAACCACCCCCAGAAGGTGCAGATGACGACGTGGCTGAATGAGCTGACCGCCTTGCTGATTGAGCAGAACTACCAGCAGGCGGTTTTCTACGACACCAAGCAGCGCAATGCCGAGGCCGCCAAGGCCGCCTACCGCCGCTTTCTTACTGAGTTCTCTGACTCCCATTATGCCGCGCAGGTCCGCGAGCGCCTTATGCAGCTCGAAAAGGGCGCGGCTCCGTTGCGTTAACCATTGGAGGTCACTATGTTCAATATGCAAAAAACGCGGGTTGCTGGCCGTTTGGCCCTCTGTTCACTCTTCCTTTTCCTGACCGCAAGTTGCGCCTCGTACCGGATCGGCTCGGCTGTTCCCCAAGAGCTACGCACGATCGCGGTGCCGGTCTTCGAAAACGCCTCGGGATTCCCCGAGATCGATGCCACCGTCACCCAGTATGTGCTGCGTGAATTCCAGCGCGAGGGCACCTTCAAAATCGCCTCGATGGATGATGCCTCGGTCAAGTTGCTCGGCAAACTGATCAGGGCCGACCTGCAATCGCTCAACTACGACCGCGGCTACGGCGCACGCACCTCGGAGTACCGCTATACGCTTGTAGCCGAGATCACGCTCGTCGAGCGCGGTACCGGCAAGTTGCTGATCGATGGCGAGCGGATCAAGGCCAACACCACCTTCCTCACGCACGGCGACATGCTGACGGGCATGCAGGACGCCGGTCCGCGTATCGCCAAGGAGCTGTCCCGCTCCATTGTCGATGCCGTGCTCGCCTACTGGGCGCCCCCCCGCGAATGAAGTTGCATGACACAGCCCGTGTCGAGCGCGCCGTTCTGGTTCAGGTCGTGCATGCCCGCATGGACGCGCTGGAAGCTGCCGACTCCCTCCTCGAATTGGGACGTCTCGCCGACACCGCCGGGCTGGAAGTCGCAGGCCAGTTGACCCAGAACCGCGACAAGCCCGACGGCGGCACCATGATCGGCTCGGGCAAAGTCGAAGACCTCAAGACGCTCATCGAAGAAACCGGCGCGAACACCGTAGTCGTCGACAACGAACTGAACGCCTTTCAAGCCTTCAATCTCGCCAAAACACTGGGCGTACGCGTGATGGACCGCACCGAGGTGATCCTGGAAATCTTTGCGCGCCGCGCTCGTTCCGCCGAAGCGCAGCTCCAAGTCGAACTGGCGCAAACCCAGTTCTTGCTCTCGCGCATCCCGGTCACCGAATCGCAGCAGCGCTTCGCCGGCGGCGGTGGCGGCGCCTACGTGCGCGGCCCCGGTGAAAGCCACCTAAGCCTGCGCAATGAACCACTGCGGCGGCGCATCGCCGAACTGCGCAAGCGACTGGCAACAATCCAAAAACGGCGGACCGTGCGCGACCGCACCAAGCGCGAGTGGCCCGTCGTCTGCCTCGTGGGTTACACCAACGCTGGCAAGTCAACGCTCCTCAACGCGCTCGCCGGTGCGGGTGCCTACGTGGACGACCGCCTCTTCGCCACACTCGACACCAAGACGCGCAAGGTCTGGCTCGCGCCCAGCCGCGAAATCTTGCTGACCGACACCGTCGGCTTCATCCGCAACCTGCCGCACGGGCTGATCGCCTCCTTCCGCTCCACCCTCAGCGTCGCGACCGAGGCCGACCTGCTGCTGGTCGTGGTCGACGCCGCCTACCCGCGCGTAGCCGACCACATCGACGTCTGCTTCCGCACCTTGCGCGAGATCGGCGCGGGCGACGTACCGCACCTGCTGGTGCTCAACAAATGCGACACCGAGGGCGCGGTTTCCGCCAAGGAAGCCGCCACTGCGACGTTGCCGCTCCTCGCTGGGGAGCATCCCCAGGCGCTACCGATCTCGGCCCTGACCGGTTACGGGCTCGACTTGCTTAAACAGGCCATCATTCAGGAACTCCAATCATGCTCCACGTTGTGGCGACTCCCATCGGCAACCTCGCGGACCTGAGCCCGCGTGCGCTGGAGGCGTTGAAGAGCGCCGACCTCATCGCGTGTGAAGACACGCGGCGCACGTGGGCGCTGCTCAGCGCCTTCGACATCCCGCGGCCGGAGATGATCTCATACCGGCAAGGCAACGAAGATCGCGTCGCCGAGCGCATCTTGCAGGCGGTCGCCGCCGGCCGCAACGTCGCGCTCTGCTCCGACGGCGGCTACCCCGGCATCAGCGATCCCGGCTACCGGCTCATCCGGCGTGCCGTGCAGGAAAAGGTGCCGTTCAGCGTGTTGCCCGGCGCCTCCGCCGTGGACCTCGCACTACTCTTGTCCGGACTCTCCACATCGAGCTACACCTTCAAGGGATTCCCGCCGCGCAAGCCCGGCGCGTTGCGCCGTTTCTTCGAAGAGGAGAAAACGCTGCCGCACACACTCATCTGTTTCGAGTCGCCGTTTCGCGTGGGTGCCGCACTCAAGGCGGCGCATGAGGTGCTGGGCGACCGCGAAGCCGCCGTCTGCATCGAACTGACCAAAGTGCACGAGCGCGTACATCGCGGCTACCTCACCGAGTTGATCCCGCTCTTCGACGACAAGCCGATCAAAGGCGAAGTCACCCTCGTCATCGCAGGCGCCAACCCCAAATTCGCACGCGATGCGGACTGAGCGTTCGTCAGCCCCTACGCCAGCACGTTTTAGTGACCGAAACAACATGATGAACCATCTAAAATCAATTGTTGCGGGCACAGTCATCGTTTTCCGCTTAAGGGGGCAAACCGCAACACGGGCACAACGCACGTCAAGGCCGGCACGCTCGCATTGAAACGCGACTTCGCCCGTCCCGGCCTCGCCGCGATCTGGAGCTTCGAAGATGCGGCCGATATGGGCGTGGAACGGCGGGATGTGGCTCCGCTGCGAATGACGAACGAACTCACCTGCGCGACGGAAGACACGCTGGAACTCGTGCCCGGCGTCGTCGGCCAGGCCATCCGCTTCAAAGGCGGCACGACGACTAATGGTACGATCCTAAGCACGCCTATCGCTACAGACGGAAAATTACCAGCGGGCAACGAACCCTTAACGATCAGTTTCTGGCTGCGGCCGGACATCGCCGGGTGCGGCGCCTATCCTAACTTCCTCCGGTTCTGGGACGGCAACTGGACCGGCCTTAACGGCATCTGGTTCCGCACGCCGAGCGACACGTTCCAGAGCCTCGTGATGAGCACGGAGCATGGGTGGAACGTCAAACAGACGAACGACCCCAGTCGGGCCGTGGTGGTTGACTTCGGTTCGAACGCCTATCTCGGCGACGGCGACTGGCACCATGTGGTGGGCACCTATGCCGATCAGGTCATCACGCTCTACGTCGACGGCGTGTCGCGCGGCAGCAACAACCTCGGGGCGGATATGAATATCCCCGCAGCCTCCCAGTTCCGGGTCGGGAACTTTTCGAGCACCGATGCCAACCATAAGTTCGCGGGCGACATCGACGAAATCCAGATTTTGCACGGTGCGTGGACAGCCGAGGAGGTAGCGGCGGAGTATGCGGCAAAGCGCCCGGCTGCCGATGCGTCGCTGCCGGCCCCGATCGCGCGGTGGACCTTCGACGAGTTGGTCGATGAGGGCGGCATGAAGCTCTTCAAGGATGCGGGACCAAACGGATGGGACCTCGTCAATACGCCATCGAACGGCGTGTACGTCGCCAACCCGGCGATGACTTATCCCGAAGATTTCGGCGGACGGTATGCGGCGCTTCCGGCAACGGCGGGCCCCTACCTGCGGCTCAAGAGCGGCGTGACGATGACCGATGCCCTGCCGCAGGGCTCCTCCTTCACGGTATCTGCGCGGGTGCGTTATCCTGTGAGCGGCGTGGTGCTCATCTTCGGCGACGGCACAGAGGCGGGATCATACCGTCTCGGCTACTCCGGCTGCCCGCGTAACATTGTCGCCTATGTGGGCGCAAACACCTGCAAGCTATACGAGACCTCCATGTACGGCATCGGCGGCTCTACGACGGACGCCGCCTGGCAGCTTGTCACGGCGACCTACAATGCCCAAGCCAAAATCGTGCGCACGTTCTTGGACGGTGTGCCGATGAACGAAGTGACGGGTCAAACAGTCACGATCAATCCGACGGACCTCGTGTTCGGCGTAAAGACACTCCCCGTCCCCGGACCGACCACCTACAGTGGTTTCACCCATGCGAGTATCGATGAACTGCGTATCTACGACCGCGCACTCGAAGCGGATGAGGTGAGCCGCCTCGCGCGTACATTCCGCTACGGTGACGGCACGACGGTCGATGATCAGGTGCTTTCGCCGGATTCGCCGGTGGTCGTGGATGCGGGCGCGACGCTCGAAGCCACGGATGGCGACCATGTGGCGATGTCCGTCTCGGGTGCGGGCGCGGTCAACATTTTGCTCACGGCCACCTTTGCGGCGGATGACTGGAGCGGCTTCGCAGGAACGGTTTCGGGCGACGGTGCGCTCCTCGTGCGCAAGGGACAGACGGTTCCGCTCCCGATCGCGAGCGTGACCGCCGATGCAGGGTTCGAGGACAACACGGTGGTCCTTGACCGCGCGACTGCCGCGATACCGCGCGTGAGAGCCTCTGGACGAGTGCTCCTGCCCGATACGGGCACGCTGAAACTCGCCGATGCGTCAACACCTGGTGCTTGGTTCGGCAAGACCTTTGTAATCGCTGAGTGCGGATCGTATGAAGGGCCATCGGACACCACCGGGTGGACCTTTGATCCTGCGGCCGAAGCGGGCAAGCCCATCCAAGGCGAGTTCAAGGTTATCGACGGCAGACTACTCCTCCAGACACAGGGCGGCGGCACCGCCATCCTCATCCGGTAAGGGCGCCAGATAGCTTTCGCGCATCCGTTTGAGATAGCGCGTGCAGCGGCGGCGCACCTTGTGGCGCACGTATATGGGGATCAGCGACAGCCCAGGTATCAGCGCCCGCCCCATCGGCTCGAAATCAACAATGCGCAAACGGAACTCATCCGGTCCCGTCCACTGCACCATGGTATTCGGAGGATCGTAAAAGCACACCGAATGCTCCGCCAGTTGATCGAACAATTTCGCCATTGCCCGGTATAGCCGTTCGCACAAAGCGCGATCCTCGGCCTCACGCATTTCTACGGCCACCGGGCGGATGGCCGAACCGTCAGCATTTTCAATGAGGCTCTCAATCACGCCCCAACCGCGCTTGCGGGAAAAGACCATGCGCATCTGCTCCGGGAACGCCGCGAAAAGATCTGGGGGCAACCGCTTCCGCAACCGCGCATGGTAGCAGGCCTCATGATAGTTCACGTTGAACCAGAGACAGAAACGGGAGAAGAAAATACTGGTCCGCACACTGCGACGGGTCTTCTTGGTATACTCCGCCGGCGTCCGGTAAAACTTCACGCAAAACGGCTGCCCCGAAATCCTGAAACAGCAACGCCGACTCCCATCGCCGATCCGCTCCAGATGATCCTCGTCGATCGTTATGTCTGGCTCTAACACAAACTCACTCATAACCGCACAGTATCACTCGCGCTGTTCAAGCAAGCGACCACGGGCCACGCATCGCGCGCGTCAGCAGGCGGTTGGCCATGTCGTCGCCGTCAAAGCGTTCCTTGACCGGATCCCACTTCAGCTTGCGCTGGAGTTGCATTACGATGTTGCCGATGTTACAGAGGTTGTTGGTCTTGTGTCCGATCGCTAGATCTGAAACCGGACGCTCGCGTGTCTTGACGCACTCGATCCAGTTGCCGAAGTGATCGCGGCTCTTGTAGAGACCAATCTCGTCATCGTCGATCTTCTCTTTGAGAATAGACTCTGGATTGGACTTCAGTTTACTGCGCGAAACATCCAGCGAGCCCTTGTCGCCGAAAAAGATGATGTTGCCGTCGGAAATGCCATCCGTGCGGGTGCGCATGCGCATGGTCACGCCGTTGGCGTAGGTATAGCGCACGTCCACGCGCGTGGGCGAAGTGAAGAGTCCGCTACTGGGATAGACGCCGTGACCGTCCACTTCGACCGGCCCGGACTCATCCATGCCCAGCGCCCACTGCGCGATGTCGAGATAGTGTGCGCCCCAATTGGTCGTCTGTCCGCCCGCGTAATCAAGGTTGAAGCGGAACTGGTAGTGGGTGCGCTGCGACGTGTACGGCGCATAGGGTGCGGGTCCCAACCAAAAATCGTAATCGAGTCCGGCGGGAACCGGTTCGGGCTTCCATGTCGCGCCGACATAGCGGTTGTTCGCGGGGATCAGCACGTCGATGTGCTTGATCGTACCGAGGCGTCCGTTGCGGATCAGTTCCGCCGCGCGGTGGAAGCCCTCGAACGAACGCTGCATCGTGCCGGTCTGCCCCACGCGCTTGTGCTTGCGTAGCTCTTCAACCAGCACCTGCCCCTCGCGGACGGTCAGCGTCAGTGGCTTCTCTACAAAGACATCCTTACCGTTGCGGATCGCGTCGATCGCCGGAATCGCGTGCCAATGGTCCGGCGTAGCCACGGTGATCAGGTCCACGTCCTTGGAGCGTGTGACCTCGCGGAAATCGCCGATCATACGGCAGTCTTCGTTGCCATATTTTTTGTTGATGATCTGCGCCGCACGCTTCTGGTGGAAAGCATCGACATCAACCACGGCCACAATCCGCACGGTCTTGCGGTCGACCAACTGCTTGATGTGCGAGAGCCCCATCCCGCCCACACCCACACACGCCACCGTCAACACCTTGGACGGAGCATCCTGCCCCAGCACCGAGGCCGGGATGATCGTCGGGAAAGCTGCGGCCGCCCCGGCCGCCACGCCTGCACACTTCACAAAATCACGTCTGGACACGTTCATGAAACTCTCCTCAGAAAACAGTTTGATGACTGAAACCTCAACGCCCGCACCGGCTTCACTGCGCCCGGGTCCGTGCCGCAACCGCGCCAGCACAACCCTCTGCTTCGCGGCCCTTGAGCGCGCCAGCCGCCGCGCGCAACGCTGCCGTGGCCTCTTCGCCCGGCACCTGCTCAATCGCCATGCGGGTCAGGAAGGCAATATTCTCGTTGTCGCTCGTCAGATTTTTCTTGAGGGCCGCCACGCTTTTCGGCGAGGCGATCAACGCCAGCAGACGGCAGATAAAACCGTAGCCCGCCTCGGTACACGCCTCGTCAGCCGCGCACTTCAGCAGCTTCTCTTCGAACCCCGGATGCTGCGACGGATCGGCATCCAGAATCATGCGCTCGATCGTCGAGACCATCGTACGGTCATCGCCATAGTCGAGGGTAGCGATCACGCTCCACGGATCGACCGTCATGTTGAAACTCTTATACCGTGCATCCGCCGTCTGTCCGGCCAACGGATCACTCGCAGCGCGCTGCCCGTCAGACACAATGGTTTTCTTGCTCATCCGCTTCCCTCCGTAACTTGAAACTAGGCGTACATGATACCACACCTACCCGCCCGCTCCCATCATATTTGCTTTCCGTTTTTTTGCCAGTCGGTTACCCTTCCCGTGTTTGCTGTGATCAGTAGGAAAAGTTATCAATCTGAGTCGTGACTTTCAGAGGTATGCACCTTCGGGAAAGGAGTGACGTGCAAATGGGAAAGGTACTGCCGGCAATGACGACACGTCGTAATTTTTTGGGATCGTTCGGTGTATTCACGGCGGCGAGTGCGATGGGGCCCGCGATGCGGGCGTTTGCGAAGGTAACGGAGTCGCTCTCGCCGTTGCCCGCTTATTGGCAGCCGCATCTCGCGGCGGTCGCCGCGAAGGTAAACGCCCACGCGCAGACGGCACCGTTCGGGTTCTGGTTTATCACCGACCTGCATGTCGGCGCAAACAGGCGTCATTCGGGCGCGGCACTTGTCGCGCTGAACGGCATGACGCCGCTGAAGACGATCGTGTGCGGCGGCGATCTGGTAGAGGCGTTCGCCACAAAATACCCCACGGACAAAGAGGGCGTCGATTTTGCCATCAACGCTTACCGCTCGTTCTGGATCGATCCTGTCGAGGCCGTGGGCATGGATGTCTATACGGCGAAGGGCAATCACGACTTCACCATCCGCCATGATTCAGAGTCGGACGCGGGCTTCACCTATTCGGGTGAGGAGGCGCGAAAGTTCATCATGGGCTCGAAGGCCTGCGCACGTGCGGTAACGAACACGGACGATCCCACGGCGTGTTACTACTATCAGGACTTCGCCGAGGCGAAGATCCGCCTCATCGTGGCGGATACGACGGACACGGTGAACCCGAAGGCCGCATTCTGGGGCGTCGTCTTCGGCATGCACGATGTACAACTCCACTGGCTCGCGGAACGGGCTTTCGCCACGATTCCGTCCGGCTGGGGTGCCGTCGTGGCGCACCACATCCCGATCGCATCCTGCGTGGCCAGCACGGGTGATCATACGAGATACACACCGTTCCGTGAGTTGCTGGAGGCGTATCAGAACCGCACCACATGCACGCTTCACGGGAAAACGTTTGATTTCACGCACGCCGCAGGACGTATCCTCCTTGACATCACGGGGCACCTCCACCATGAATGCCAGACGTTCCGCAAAGGCATCCTTCACGTGTCGGAACCCTGCGACGCCGCGTATAGCGACTACATCATGCGTTCACGGCCGTGGTGCGGCGAACTGCCGCGTAAAACGGCCGGGACGACTGCCGAGCAGACATTCGGTGCCGTGCAGATCGACGCTGTCCGCAATCTCGTCCACTTTACGCGCGTAGGCGGTGGGCAGGACCGCACCATTCATCTCACACCACGCACAACGACTGTCGGGAAGCCCCTCGTGTTCGAGTCCAAACATCTGAAAGGTCCGCTCACATGGGGTTGCTACGATGCAGACGACAGGACGAAGAAGCGCGATCCTCATTCCAAGTACAACGTATCGTTCGTCTACCACAATCGCGTGGCCACCATCTCGCCCGATGGCGTCCTCACAGCGTTAGTCCCCGGCGAGACGATGGTTCTTGCCATGGACGCGCATCTCAATAAAGAAGTCTTTCCGGTGACGGTTGAGTGAAAACCTGATACCATCCTTTCTGGTAAATGCCGAGGGAGGATTGAACAATGTCTGAGAATCCGGGACCCGCACAGGGCGACGTTGCCGCAATCGCGTCAATGCGTGAGCGGTGTGCATGTATGAAAGAACAACTGGCGCGCGTGATCGTGGGCCAGGACAAGGTAATCGAAGAGGTCTTGATCGCGGTCTTCAGCCGTGGCCACGCGCTGCTGGTCGGCGTACCGGGGGTCGCCAAGACCTTGCTGGTCAGCACAATCAGCCGCGCGCTGGATCTGAGTTTCAAGCGCATCCAGTTCACGCCTGACCTGATGCCGAGCGACATCACCGGTACGGATGTTTTGGAGGAGGACCACACGACCGGACGTCGCACGTTCCGTTTCGTCAAGGGTCCGATCTTCGCCAACATGGTGCTGGCTGACGAGATCAACCGTACACCGCCCAAAACCCAGGCGGCGCTACTGGAAGCGATGCAGGAGCACCGGGTTACAGTCGGCGGCGTGAACTACGCGCTGCCCGAGCCGTTTTTCGTGCTGGCTACGCAGAACCCGATTGAGCAGGAGGGGACCTATCCGCTGCCCGAAGCACAGCTCGACCGCTTCCTCTTCAACATCATTGTCGATTATCCGGCCAAGGAGGAGGAGAGCACGATCATCCGCCAAGTGACCGGACCGCAGAGCGCGACAGTGGATAAGGTCTTGGACGCCGCGCAGGTCTTGGAGATGCAGGAACTGGTGCGGCGTGTGCCGGTGGCGGAACACGTCATCGATTTCGCGCGCGATCTGGCGCGCGCCACCCGTCCCGCCCAGCCCGAGGCACCGGATTTCGTGCGCGAGATGGTCGCCTGGGGCGCGGGTCCGCGTGCGGGCATCAGCCTGATCACGGCGGCCAAGACGCGCGCGGCGATCCACGGACGCACCCACGCCACCACGGTGGATGTCGCGGCGGTGGCCTATCCGGTGTTGCGTCACCGCGTGCTCACCACCTTCAATGCCGAAGCGGCCGGCATCAAGAGCGAGACGATCATCGCCCGGTTGCTGGAGCGCCTACGCCCCTCTGAAGATCTGGACGTGTAAGCCACCGCGCCCGTGCGCAACGGACCGCGCGCGGCGCACCCCGTCTGCCGACGCCTCCTTACAATGAGCACACCTTCCTACATGCGATTTTTGCCACCCGAGACGCTGGCCAAGCTCGGCCGCTGCGAACTGTCGGCGCGCGGTGTGGTCGAGGGGTTCATCTCCGGCAGGCACAAGAGCCCCTTCAAAGGCTTCTCGGTCGAGTTTGCCGAACACCGGCAATACACGCCCGGTGACGATCTGCGCAATCTGGATTGGCGCGTGCTCGCCCGCAAGGACCGTTACTTCATCAAGCAGTACATCGACGAGACCAACATGCGCGTCACGCTACTATTGGACGCCTCGGGTTCGATGGCTTACGCTGGCGATGAGGCCGCGCCGCGCGATGGCCGGCCGCTCTCGAAACTCGCCTACGCGCAGTACATTGCGGCGATGCTCGGCTACCTGCTGGTCAACCAGCAGGACGCCGCCGGGCTCGTCACCTTCGACACCGCGCTGCGCACCTACCTGCCGGCCCGTGCGCGGGCCAGCCAAGTGCGCAGCATCCTTGAAACGCTGGATCAGACCGAACCGGGCGGCGAGACCGCCTTGGCAAAGATTTTTCACGACATCGCGGAACGCATTCCGCGTCGCGGCATGGTGGTGATCCTCAGCGACCTGTACGACGATCCCGCCGCGCTCATTCAGGCGCTGCACCACTTCCGTTACCGCCGCCACGAGGTGTTGCTCTTTCACATCGTCGCCGAAGAGGAGCTGACCTTTCCCTTTGAGTCGTACACCAAATTCCAAGACTTGGAGTGCGCCGACAACCGTCTGCCGATCGATCCGCGCACCATCCGCGCGACCTACCTGACACGCATGCGCGCGTTCCTAGATGAGATCGAAGCGGCATGCGGCCGCCTCAAGATTGATTACGTGCGCATGAACACGCGCGTACCGTACGATCAAGCGTTAGCGGAATACCTGTCATTGAGGAACTAGAACCTTACACCGCATCATGCTGTTTCTCCATCCATATTTGCTGCTGGGACTGACCGGGATCGCGATCCCGGTGATCATCCATTTGTTCAACCGGCGCAATGCACGGGAGATCAAATGGGGCGCGATGCGCTTCTTGATGGACAGCCTGATGAGCCGCCGCCGCAGTTTGTTGTTGGAAGAGATGTTGTTGCTGGCCGCGCGTTGCCTGATTGTCGGTTGCGCGGTGTTGGCCATGGCGCGTCCGTTCGTGCCAGCCGGCTCCTCTTTCCCCTGGTGGCTCGTGCTGCCGCTGGGGCTGCTGGGCATCGTCTTCTTCGGCATGAGTTTCGCACTGGGCCGTTACCGCCGCTGGCAAGTGCTGGCGTGGCTGGCGTGCCTACTCTGTTTGGGGTTGAGCGCCGCAGCGATCCTGTTGGAAAAACATCTCAGCCTTGGCCGCTTCACCGGTGGCGCCGCGCGTGACGTAGCGTTGGTCATCGACGGCTCTTCATCCATGACGCTGGAGGTGAACGGCGAGAGCAACTTCAACCGCGCACTGAAAGAGGCCGCGCGTTTGGTCGAGGAAGCGCCGCGCGGCGTGGCGTTCAGCGTGATCGTGGCTGGCGCGGTGCCGGACCCGCTCGTGCCCGCACCGGTCACCGACCGCAAGTACGTGCAGGCCGCGCTGGAACAGGCGATTCCGGTTCACGGTGTGTTGCGCGCGCCCGACGCACTTGCCGCCGCAGCCGCATCGCTGGCACAGGGCAACCAAGCCACCAAGCAGATCATCCTGATTGGCGACGGCCAGTCCGTAGGATGGCAGACCGACGACCTCGAAAGCTGGCGGTTTCTGGACGAGGCCTTCGCGCATCTGCCCGCCAAGCCACGTATCTTCGTGCGCGTGCTGGTCCTGCCGCAAGGCATCCGCAACCTGACCCTCAAAGACGTCGCCTTTTCGCGACCGGTAGTCGGCACGGACCGCGATGTACGCATCGATGTAACGCTGGCCAATACCGGCCGCGAGGCGGTCACCCCCGCCCGCGTCGTGTTGCGCGCGGGTGATTCTGAGAAGGTCGATCGCTCGGTGGGACAGATGGAGCCGGACAGCGAGCGCGTGGTCTCCTTCATGCACCGGTTCGACACGCCCGGCGCACAGGTCGTCGAGGCGCAGGTCGTTGCGGAGGACGAACTCGCCTCGGACGATATCATGCGCCGCGTGATTCAGGTCATGCGCACGCTCAAGGTGCTGGTGGTGGATGACGGCCGCGCTGTGCGACTGTTTGACCGTGCCGGCGGGTATGTGGCGCTGGGGCTGATGCCCTCGACCAAGGAGTTGCTGCGCGACGAGTCAAAACGCGGCACGGCTCCTGAACGTGCGCGTTTTCTGATGGAGCCGGAGTTGACGGCGGTGAGCGGGCTGGGGCTTAAGCGTACGCTCACCGGATACGCAGTAGCGGTGCTGGCCGATGTGCCGTCGCTACCCGCCGAGCAGGCCGCGCAACTCGCCGACTTCGTGCGTCGCGGCGGCAGCCTGCTGTTGATCCATGGTGCGCGTGCCGATCCGGCGTTTTTCAACAACTGGCAGAGCGAGGGCGAGCCGGTCGCGCCGCTGGCGCTCGGTGCGTGTGTGACCGTGCCCGCCACCAACGCGCAGGCCGCCGTCAGGATTGCGCCCGACACCTTCCGCCATCCCGCGCTGGCGCTTTTCCGCGAATCCGGCGACTTGGCCGATGCCGTGATCGAGTGCTACCGCCAAGCGCTGGAAAGTAACGAGGTGGCCGGAGTAGTCGGCCGTCTGCAAAATGGTAACGCCTTTCTGGCGGAGCGTGCGCTCGGCAGAGGGCGCGTGGCACAGCTCTTCGTGCCGCTGGACCGCACGGCCGGCAATCTGGTGGTGCGCCACTCTTTCTTGCCGCTGATCCAAGAACTCACCGCCTACCTCGCGCAACCGGTGGTCGCCACGCTGAACATTCCGCCCTCGCGCGGCGCGGTGGTGCAGCTCTCTTCACCTGCGTTGACGCATCTCAGCGGCAACGGACTCTACGCCGAATATTTCAGAAAAAATGACCCGAAGAAAATCCTGCTCACGCGCGTAGACCCGACACTGGACTTCTCGTGGGGTACGCATGCGCCGGCCGAGGGGCTACCCGCCGACCACTTCTCGGTGCGCTGGAGCGGTTCGTTCGTGCCGCGCCAGAGCGGGACATACACCTTCACGGTGCGGGCGGACGATCGCATCAACCTCAAAATCGGCGCGTACAAGGTGAGCACCGCCTCGTTCGACCAGCAACAAGAACTACGCGGCACCTTCACGGCGGGAGAACGGTATCCGCTCACAGCGTTGCTCACGGAAGACCAAGGCGAGGCTGGGGTTTGGGTTGACATGGAAGGACCGGGCTTTCCCCGCGCACGCCTGCCGGGTGACTGGCTGATACCGGTGCGCGGCGCGGTTGATTCATGGGCGGAGGCGGTGGATACGCAGGTGCGGGCGCCAGGCGGACGTACCCTGTACGCCAAAATCCGCAGCGGCGAGGAGGGACTCGCGCTGCGCACCGACAGCCCGCTGATGCAGGGCCTCTACGAGGTGGCAGTGCCGACGGCCGCAGCCGGTTGGCTGGGGCATCTTGCCAGTACCAACGACACGTTCCCGATTTGTGTGACTGAAAACCCCGCCGAGAGCCGCCTCGACGCGCTGACCCCGGATGAACAGGCGATCATCCTGCGTCAGGCTGATATCACCGTGGCGCGCTCGTTCGATGACTTGCGGAGTGCGCTGCGCGGCAAAACCTTCGGACGTGAGTTGTGGCGTATCCCGGCATTCGTACTGTTCGTCCTCCTGCTTCTGGAGGCGTTTCTGACACGCTGGATCTGCATCCAGCGCAAGACCGGCGAGGAGGTGGGCGGAGCAGAGCACGCCCCGCAAAAAAGTTAACGATGAATGATGTGCGCATAGATCTGTTGCCGCCAGAAATCGCCACGTGGTTGGTGGCGCTGATGATGGTGATCGCGATTGCGATCAGCTTCGGCGTACGGACGCTGACCGAACGTTTCCGCGCGCGGTTGCCGCGTCTGGCGGTGATTCTGCCGCGCGCGTTCGCGGCGGTGGCGGCGGCGTGGTTCCTGTTGCAGCTTATCGGCCGCGTGGCGACGTACGCCTGTCCGTGGCCGCTGTGGGTCGCCGCCCTGATGCTGGGGCTCGGCGTCGAGTGCGTGCTGGCCTGCTTCCGCCGCGAACGCCAGGCACTGTCGCCACGGCTGGGCAAGCTGATCCCGCTGCTGCGCACCACGGCAGTGGCGGTAACGGCGTTGATCCTGATGCAGCCAGTGCTGGTGCGCTCGACCGACAAACGAATCACGCGCCGCGTCGCCGTGCTGGTAGACGGGTCGGCCTCGATGCGGTTCACGGACCGGCAGTGGACACCGCTTGAGCGGTTGCAATGGGCGGCCCATGTTGGCGCACTCGGAGCGGAACAACAGGCCGCGCTGACCAACGCAGCGACGGATGCGGGAGCGCTTTGGGACTCCCTGCCCGAGACGGCGCGTGCGGAGGTAAACGTATTTTGCGAAACCACGCGCGTCGCGCTGGCGTGCGCGATGTTGACGCAGCCGGTCGCAGCCGGAGTGCCGTTCCTGGAGACGCTGGGCAACCGTTACGATCTGAGCCTCTTTACTGTCGGGCGTGGACTCTCCTGGGCGACCGAAGCCGACCTGCACGCCGGTCTGGCCCCGACTGGCACGCTGTCATTTGCGGAGCGTCACTTCCAAGGCGCGACCGACCTCACAGCCGCGCTGGAAGGCGTCCTCAAGGAGATTCCTTCTGAACACTTGGCGGGCGTGTTGCTAATAAGCGACGGCCTGCACAACGCCGACACCTCGGTGTTGCCGGTGACACGGCGCTTCGGCGCGCAGGGCGCACCCATTTGCGGCGTCATGGTCGGCGGCACGCGGTTGCCGTTTGATGTGGCACTGGCCGATGTGGCCGCGCCGGAATCGGTGTTCCTCGGAGATCGCGTGCGGATGGTCGCGTCGGTGCGGGCGACCGGTGCGTCGGGCCGCACGATCAAGGTCGCGCTGCTGTGCGAAACCAACGTGGTCGAAGAGCAGGAGTGGAAGATTACGTCGGACGATTGGCAACGCGAGATCCGGTTGGCGCATGAGCCGACGACCAACGGCGTAGTGTGCTATACAGTACGAGCCGAAACGCTCGAAGGAGAATTGTTTGACGACAACAACGTCTGGCGCGCCGACGTGGCGGTCAGCGATGACCGCATCAATGTGCTGCTGGTGGATCACGCGCCGCGCTGGGAGTTCCGTTATTTGCGCAATCTCTTTTTCGGGCGCGACAAATCGGTGCATCTCCAGTCTTGGCTGGTTCAGCCCGATCAAGTGTCCGGCGGGGCGACGGTCGAGTTGCCGCCGGCTTCGGCGGGGCGCAAGTTCGGCGACGCCGAGTCGGGGGGCTGGCCGAAGGGGCGCGAGGAGTGGCGCGCGTTTGACGTGATCATTCTGGGCGACCTGAACCCGCAGACGCTGACGCCGCAGGTGCAGGAGGAGATCCGCACTTGTGTGGCCGACCGTGGCGCGTTGCTGGTGCTGATCGGTGGACCGCGGGCCATGCCGCACGCCTTCGCGCCGGATTCGCCGCTCGCTGCGCTCGCACCGTTCACAGTGCGCGAGCGGGCCGATTACTGGCAGGGGCCCGAAGCGACGTTCCGATTGCAGCTCACGCCGACCGGACAGAGACACCCGGTGATGGTGCAGTCCGGCAGTCTCTCCGAAAATGAAGAGGTGTGGGCCGCACTGCCGCCGTTTGACTGGCGGCTGCCCGTGACGGCGAAGCAGGGCGCCGAAGTTCTGGCCGTGGCACTGCCCGAGGACGGCGAGCGCGAACAGGTCCTAACCGATGTACGTCAAGCGGCCGAACATTTGGAAGCCGTCATGCAGCATCGCGCGCGCCACGCCGTGATCGTGTCGCAACGGGTGGGACGCGGCAAAGTGTTGGGGCTGGCGTTTGACCGCACTTGGCGTCTGCGATATCGTACGGGCGACACGCGCCATCATCGCTTTTGGGGGCAGGTCATGCGTTGGGGATTGGGTGAACGTCTGCGTGCCGGAAGCGAGCGTTTCCGCGCCGGAACCGACCGTCTGGTGTACGGCCCCGATGATCCGGTAATCGTGATGGCGCGCGTGCTGAATGAAGATTTTTCGGGAGTCGCCGACGCGCGACTCGAAGCGGTGTTGCGCAATGCCGATGGGAACGAAATCACACGCACGGCTCTGACGCCGCGCGCTGACTCACACGGTTTTTACGAGGCCACGCTGCCGCCGCAAACGCAGCCCGGCGCGATCGACCTTGAGGTGGTGCGACTGGATACGGTCGCGCCCGAGCGAATCGAAACCGCTATTCTGGTGACGGCCTCGCGGCGTCCCATCGAAATGGGCACGGTGCGTCCATCGCGCGATACGTTAGAGGCGCTGGCGAAAGGCACCGGTGGCCGTGTGGTGACGCCCGACCGGCTGACGGAATTGACCGAGGCCTTCGGCGAAGGTCGGGGCACGGTACAGGAGCGACGTGAGATCGCACTCTGGAACCATCCGCTGGTGCTGCTCCTGTTGGCACTGCTGCTGACGACCGAATGGCTACTGCGCAAACGCGGGGGGTTGGCTTAGTGGGATGTGGTTGACCTTGACGAAAAATGAAACGGATGGCATAACATAAATTGTTCTAACAATTTTAGAGAAAGGATATGCTTATGTTACCTCGTACACAGGAACTTAGAAATTGGACCTCGGAGAAAAAATGCCGCAAGGTGGTGGATAACCTGACCAAGAAACATTTCACTGCGGTGTATTGTGCCACTGCCAAGGAGGCCGCTGACTACATCATGAAAGAGGCCGCGTCAGCGCAGAGCATCGGCTTCGGCGGGTCGCTCTCGGTGGCCGACCTCCAGATCACCGCACGTCTGGCTGAACAGGGCAAGGAGATCCTGAACCACGGTGCCCCGGATCTGACACCCGAGCAGCGGGTGGCGTTCATGAAGCGGCAGCAGACCTGCGATCTCTTTTTGAGCGGCACAAACGCTGTGACGCTGGATGGATGCCTGGTCAATATCGACGGTCACGGCAACCGCGTCGCGGCCATGATCTACGGCCCCACGAAGGTGATCGTGGTGGCGGGTCGCAACAAGATCGTTGAAGGCGATATCGCGGACGCCATCCGTCGCATCAAGGACAAGGCCGCGCCGCCCAACGCCATGCGGCTGGAGCGGGAGACGCCGTGCGCGGCAACCGGTTTCTGCAACGACTGCGACGCGCCGCACCGCATCTGTCATGTCACGACGATCATCGACAGCAAGCCGGGTGCCACCGACCTCCATGTGCTGGTCGTCAACGAAGACATGGGACTGTAAGTAGCCGACTACCGGACAAGGATCACCGTTCCCCTGCCGGAAGGCACCACATACACCGCGTTGCCATCGGCCACAAGCCGCATTTGGCGACCGGTGTCGTCGGCGATCACGGTCCATGCCCCCGCAGTGAACCCGCTCAGTGACGCGCCATCCACAGCTTCGGCCAGCAGGGCCGGCTCGTCCGGCAGCGCGGCCGCACCCGTGATCGTTACAGTCCCGCCGCCCATGAAAGTGAGTCCGCCCGCCGTGCGCAACGGTACAACACTGCCCGCACCAACGGCCACATGCCAGGTCGCGCTATCGTTGACCGTCAGCGGGCCGGCCAGTGACAGCTCGGCCGTCGGGTTTTCGGAAGACACCTGCCTGATGCCATTCACCGTCAGTGTGCCGTCCGACACCGCGCCGACGCCGCCGAACGTACCCAACTCGTATTCGCCGCCGCCCAACAGTAGCTCGGTGCCCTCTCGTAACGTCAGGGTCATGAGCGCAGCCGAGGCTCCTCCGGTACCGGTGCCGCTGCCATCGCCCGATGCCAGCCCCCACTTGGTCGCCAGATAGGTTCCGACCTGCAGCACCTCAATGTCCGTCAACACGTCATCATAGATCAGCAATTCGGCGAGCTTCTGCCCACCGCTACGATTCACCCCGTCAGCGTGTCCGTCCGGCAGCACGCGCATATCTTTGGCCAAACCGTCGATCTTCAGTCCCGCCGTCGTGCGCATAGCAATCACTTGGTAGCCGCCGTTGAGCGGCGTCGAGGTACCGGTGCCGACAGACACGCCGTTGGTGAAGGTCTCGCCAAGCCTCACTGCGTCATCACTCCATTGGGCATTCCAAATCATACAATCGCACGTGACATTAGCCTCATCCATCGCCGGCGTGCCCGGCGCCGGTCCGCGAATCAGATTGTGCGCACTGCTGCCCATCAACAGGCCACCGCCCTGTTGCGACCCCAGTACCCAGAAGATCGTGCGCGCATTCTCCACCGGCGTGATTTGCAACCATTGGCCACTGCGCCAAGCACCGAAATCGAGTACCGCACGACCGTTAAGCGCCGCCGGTTCCAGTGTCGGCGGCAACGCCGTGCGATAGCCCGATGCCTTGTTGTTGGGCACGAACGGATTGAGGAACGCATACGGGTAATTGGTCACGGCCGGATCGGTATCGCGCGCATCACGCCAGCCGATAACCGCGTTCGGCGAGCCAGGCTGAAACACCAGCGACGGCCCGCGGCTGGCGTCCGCCCAGAAAGCGAGGTTGCGCTCGACCTTGGTACAGCCGGCCAGTGACACGCGCCCCTCGATAACGTCCAGCCATCCCGCGAAATCCTGAAACTGAAACAGACTCAGTGCCGCCGCGCCGGTCTTGGCCAGCAGGCCGGTCCCGCTCAGGCTGCCGACATTCAGCTCGCGAACACCGACCTGAAGCGTTCCGGCCAGCGGCGGCTCGTCCTCCGCCGGCACCGTGAGCGCTCCCAGCGTCGCAGGGATATCGCGCGTGAAAGGACGCTGCCACTTGCTCATCAAATACGCCTCGACCTGGGCCATCTCGGCCTCGCTCAACGCATTGGTGTAGACAATCACCTCGCCCAGCCGCTGGCCGCCGCTGCGTTCCGTGAGCCAGCGGTCGCGTGCGAACTGTCCAGCCAAAACATTGCCTGTCGTGCGCAGCGCCACCACCTGATAGCCGCCGGAAAGACCGGCCTGCGTGTTGTCCACAGGAACGCCGTCGATGCGGGTCGGACAGCCTTTCACCGATCCATGCGCATACTGCCAGAAGAGCGGCGTGGCGGCGCTGGCGACCGGACCGCGCGCAAAGTGATTGTCGCCGGTGGCATCCTCGTTCTGCGTGCCGCCGAGCAGCACCCCGCCGCCCTGCTGCGAGCCGATCACCCAGAATACCGTGCGCACGTTATTGAGCGTGCGCGACCACTGCAAGCCCTTGTCGACCGTCGGCGTGTTGGTGGCGCCGAAATCCACCACGGCGAGCGCACCGATCTCGTTGGGCAGCAACACCGGCGCATGCGCCCAGCGCTGCGTCGCCACAATATAGTCACCCGCCCCGTCCCAGCGCGCGTCGCGCCAATAGACACGGCCTGCGGCATCCGTGCCGAAGCTGCCGGCCACATTGGCGTCAACCCAGAACGCGGCGCCCGGCACCGGATTGGTGGTGGCCGCATGCGCCGTGAGCTGCGCCGCCAGCCCGTCCGCCGTGAACGCGCCCTCGGCCAGCGCCAGCGTGCCGCTGAACAGCTCC
>Ga0208824_1000304_pt1 | contig 55942 bp, 47 predicted proteins | sample AD_JPNTR3_MetaG_FD_184447 | JGI IMG/M metagenome (GOLD analysis project Ga0208824, IMG submission 184447) | Active sludge microbial communities of municipal wastewater-treating anaerobic digesters from Japan - AD_JPNTR3_MetaG (SPAdes) (version 2) | ecosystem: Engineered > Bioreactor > Anaerobic...
AATTGCGTTCTGCACCAAATAGGTGCGGCGCGGATCTCAACGGAAGCCAATGTTTACGGGGCTTTGCTCAAAATCTGCATGCTCAACTGCTCTTTTTAGGTTTACTTTCTGCTGGGCTTCATGGCGGCGGCGTAGCCGCAAGAACCAGATGCCGCACAGCGGGATCGACGCGAGATAGAGAAGGCCGATCACGCCTAGTGTCAGCCAGAACTGCGAGACCAGCATGCCGATGGCAAACATGACGGCAAGTAGAACCGGCACCACACGTTTGGCTGGAATGCGAAGGTGCTTCGCTGAGATGGTCGGGGCACGGCTCGCCATGAGGATGCCACACACGACCAGCATGGCGCAACCCACCCATGGCGATTGAATAGCGGTACTCTCGGTATGTAGTTGCCAGACGATAGGCGTCATCAAAATGCCCGCGCCGCCGGGGGCCGGCAGTCCCATGAAAAAGTGCTTCCAGTACGGTTGTGTGGGGCCTGCATCCAGCATGACGTTGAACCGGGCCAGGCGAAACGCGCAGCACATCGCATGGAACAGGGCCAGTGCCCAGAAGAGACCGCGAAGGTCATAGGCGAAGCTTTCGGGCGAAACGACCTGCATGATCCAGAAATACATCAGCAGGGCCGGTGCCACGCCGAAGCTGACGAAATCAGCGAGCGAATCCAATTGCGCGCCTAGCTTGGAGGTGCTGCGCAGCATCCGGGCGACACTTCCGTCGAGCCCGTCCAGCACGCAGGCAATGAGGATCGCGACGACGGCCGGTCGCCAATGCTCCTGGCAACTGTAGCGGATTGACGTGATGCCGCTGGCGGCGGCCAGAAGCGTGATCAGATTCGGGATCATCGTGCGGATCGGGATTTCGCGCGGGATGCGCGGCTTGCGTTTACGTTTTTTACGGAATCTGAATTTCCCCATAACACCACTCCCGAAAAGCGTTTAGAGCCGCGCAATGGGCGTTTCGCCCGCGACCATGGTTTGCCCGATGTGCACACAGGGTTCGACGCCGGGCGGCAGATAGACGTCTACGCGACTGCCGAACCGGATCAGTCCGAACCGTTCGCCGGAGACTAAGGTCTGCCCCTCTTGGACAAAGCTGACGATGCGGCGTGCGATGAGCCCTGCGATTTGAACGAAGGCGAGCGTCTGACCGGCGGGGGTCTGTGTCAGGTAGAGCATTCGTTCATTGCTGTCGCTGGCCTTGTCCAGAGAAGCATTCAAAAAAGCGCCGGGAATGTAGTGTTTTTTTACCACGGTGCCGGCGATCGGCATCCGGTTGACATGGACATCCAACACGCTCATAAACACGCTGACGCGCCAGACCGGGCGATCCCCCGCTTCGAGGACAGCGGGAATCGGCACCTGCATCAACAGGCAGACGATGCCGTCGGCGGGACTGAAGAGCGTCTGCGGATCGTCAGGCGTGATCCGTTCCGGGTCCCTGAAAAAAAGAAAGACGCCGTAGGTTAGGAGCAGGCCCACGAAAAAAAGCGGCGGCCAAATCACGGCGGCCAGCAGGGCACATGCTCCCGCGATCCAAACAAAGCGCCGCCCTTCCCGGTGCATGGGCGGTAATAGGAAACGTCGGACTGAGAGGTCAGGCGCAGACATAGATGGATCACGCCTCACGTTTGCGGCGACGGGCGGAAGAGCGCGGAGCCGGATCCACCGCGCGCGGTTCATACGGCTTCACGAAAACGTCGTTGAAGTCGTACACCTGCTTAAAATCATCGCGGCTGTCGCTCTCCGTTTTGCCCAGGCGACCCGCATCCACCAGATTGAAAACGATTTCGCCGAAATCCTCCGTCGTATGGATGCCCCACTCGGAGAAGACCGTGAAGGCCAAGGGGCCGAATTCGTCTAATGCAAACTCCTTGATGCCCTCCAGCAACTCTTGGCCGGTGACATGGCGGGGATGATGGCCCGACTGGCATCTGTTCAGTTTTTTGACGGTCACATCAAGTGCTTCAACGATAAATTCGTAAGCATCGGGATGATAACGCGTGTCCTTCTTGCAAATGTCGCGGACGGTTTCTTGGAACGAAGGATTCATGAGTGGGTCGGAAGAATAGGGGGATGTCAGGGCGCGGTTAACCGCTGTTGCAACTCTGCGAGTTCCTGGTCTGGATCGTCATATGCGCCCGGAATCCAGTTGATGGACTTGCCCGCCCAGCGGGGGACAACATGGATGTGGACATGCGGCACGACCTGCGAGGCACACGCGCCGTTGTTTTGCAGCAGGTTGAAGCCGTCACACGGCAACTTCTCAAGCAGTCGGGCCGCTACGCGTTGCACGGCCTGGCCCATTGCGTCAAGCGATGCGGCAGGCAGGTCGGTGAAGTATGCGGCATGGTGTTTGCTGACCACCAGGGTGTGTCCCTTTTCAAAGGGGGCGATATCCAGAAAAGCAAGTGTGTGCTCGTCTTCGTAGATCGTGTAGGCCGGCATCTGTCCGGCAATGATTTTACAGAAAATGCAGTTGGGGTCTGTCACGGCCACTCTCCGTATGATGGTGGTCAATGGTGGGCCCAGCAGGGCTCGAACCTGCGACCAAAGGATTATGAGTCCTCCGCTCTGACCGACTGAGCTATGGGCCCGTGGAATATCGGCTATACTATAACAAGGCGGGACGGCGCGTTCAATGTCAAAGGAGAGTGAATACGAAACCAGAAACCAAACAACTCCTGCTTGACGGCGGCGTACGCCTCTGACACCCTTGGTTGCAACGGGTGAGTCGGCATGCATGATGGATTTGTTAATCTGCGCGTTTCTAAGGACAGTAACATAGCGGATTTGCGCAAATTGAGCCGGGTTTGGCAGACGCACGACAATGTAACAATGGACGTAGAGTCTATGTCGCTGGAAGAGGTGCGTCGCTTGACGTTAGACATCCTTCCGCATCTACCGGATTCTTTTATGGAGGGAGTGCTCTGCGAATTTGCGACTATTCCCGAGCTTCCCGATGATCTCGTTCGCTTGATATTCGCGCACGGAGATGCGGAATGCAAAATTGCTGTCGCCTTGCGTGAAAAACTCCCCGAAGAAGTGCATGCGGCATGTCGGAACACGTCAGATGATGACGTGAGGGAGCACTATTTTCAAAAACATGGTGCGCCGAACATTCGAGGACACGCCCCCCCAGCTTGTTCGTGACAGACGCTTCCGATCATGGGAGCGGTTATGGACGAGTGACACCCGGGGCGAGGAACACGAGAAAAGCGGTGTTTGAGCCTTTTATATTATGCGCGAGTTTCTTGGCATTCGTGGTTGTTTTTTTACCCGGTATAACAATCTCGACAGGATGGTTGCTTGCAAATAACCGACCGATCATGTTTGTAATACTGAACGCACTTTACTTGGTCGTAATCGTGGTGCCGCTTCTCATAGGTTACAAAAGACTGAAACACGAGCCCGATAGATTTAAAGGGTATTGGTTGTTTAGGATGACACTACTGTTTATGGTTTTGCATTTCTTGGGCGTGTTTGGGTTTGCAATAGCCTTAAAAAAGTAGAAACATGGTTAAAAATGGCGACGGTGAAGAAAGAGCGATTGTTGCCGCAATACAATCCTGTCAAGGGTAACCCCTTTTGTGACGAACACTGCAACGGCTGATGGCCGATGTTATCGGGAGATTGGGACATGGACAAAATCTACCTTCTGGCTTTTGGTGCTGTATGCGTCGTTACCTATCTTTGTTTTGGGAGTCGGCTTTATGTTAGGCTGGCCGTGGCGGGCGGATTTTTTCTGTGTTGGGCATGTGTTTTCCCCAATATGCAGTTTAACACTGCGTACGTGATGGCGAACTGCGTCACTTCTTTTACACAGCACATTTCTGAATTGTTGAAGGCTGAAAAATATGAGGACGCGAACAAAAAACTGACAGCGTTCAATTTGGGGTTCCGCTCCGTAGTCACAGATGAAATGGAGATGAGGCGGTTTGTTGAGAACCTCATCGCACTAAGAGAGAAAGTCCCAAGGGAACAAAGTAGGATTCAGAGCACTCCCCCAATGTCTAAAAAAACGTCCAACGCCGAACGCCGAAGTGGAAAAATCCTAAATCCTAAATCCTAAATCCTAAATTTCTAACTCCACACATAGCGCGGGTCGCGCTTTGTGCGGGAAAATGGTTTGGATTGATTTCAGCGTCCGGACAGGGTACGCTACTGTGAATCATTTTTCCCTATGAAAAGGAGACTTTGCAAATGGCTTTGACGTTATCAGATCTTAAGGGCAAGACGGTGGGTGCTTGCGTGTCGGGTGGCTTGGATAGCCGCACGATCGCTAAGGTGATGGTGGAGGCGGGTGTGAAGGTAGTGGCGTTCTCCGCCGATCTGGCGCAGCCGGATGAAAAGGACATCACGGATATCAAGACGCGCATGGCACCGTGCGGGGTCGATACGGTCATCGTGGATCTTAAAGAGCCGATGGCTGAGGCGTGCTTTCAGGTGATCGAAGCGCAGGCGATGTATGATGGCGGTTATTGGAATTCGACCGGTATCGCACGCGCCGTCACCGTGCGCGGTCTGATCCCGGAGATGAAGAAGCGCGGCTGCACGGTGTTGGTGCACGGCGCGACCGGACGCGGCAACGACCAGATGCGTTTCGAGCGTTACACCAACGTGCTGGCGCCCGCGATGCAGGTCTATGCGCCATGGCGCGATGCCGGTCTGCTGACGAAGTTCCCCGGCCGCACGCAGATGGTCGACTATCTGGCGCAGTTCGGTATCAAGGCGTTTGTCGGCACCAAGAAGAAGTACTCGACCGACGCCAATCTGGCCGGTCTTTCGCACGAGGCTGAAGACTTGGAGAGCCTGAAGACGTCGATGCTGATCGTCGAGCCGACGATGGGCGTCTGGCCGCAGCAAGCGCCGGACAAGATCGAGAACGTAACGGTGCGCTTCAACAAGGGCCGGGCCGTGCAGATCAATGGCAAGGATGTGTCGCCGCTGGAGGCGATGCAGCTCGCCAACAAGTTGGCCGGGCGCAACGGCATCGGTATGAAGCACGCGCTTGAGAACCGCATCATCGGCACCAAGAGCCGCGGCGTGTACGAGGCCCCCGGCATGGAGCTGCTGGCCACCTGTCTGCGCTATGTTTATCAGGCGACGCTCGACCGCCGCGCGGGTCTGCTTTTCGGACAGCTCTCGAAGCTGGTCGCCGACCAGATTTACGACGGCCGCTACTTTGATCCGGTGACCCAGGCGGCGCGCGCCGCGATCGGGACGTTTGCCAAGCACGCGTCCGGCACGGTGTCGGTCGGGCTCTACAAGGGCAGTATCTTTTTCAATGCGCTTGCCGACTGCAAGGCCTCTATCTACAACGAGGCCGATTCGTCGATGGAGGCGAGCGACGGGCTTAATCCGGTCAGTTCGCAGGGGTTCGCCGAGATCCAGAGCGTCGAGGCACGCATGTTGGCGCGGGCCGGTCAGATCGTGGCCAAGTAGTGTTGTGACCAAGCAGTAAGGGAGGGACGGACATGCCGAATCTCAAAACTTCATATCTCGGGCTCGAATTGAAGAATCCACTGGTGGTCAGTTCCAGCCCGCTGACAGACAACGTGACGTCAGTCAAGCAGTTGGAGGAGGCCGGTGCCGCTGCGATCGTCATGCGCTCGATCTTTGAAGAGCAGATCGAGGCAGATGTGGCGGAGATGGCGGCATCGCTGGCAGGTGATACCAGCATGGCCGCCATTGAATATATGCGTGCCGACCTTCTGGGACAACTCGGGCCGGAGAAGTATGTCGAAAAGCTTCGGGCGATGCGCATGGCCGTGAAGATCCCGATCATTGCCAGCATCAACTGCGTGAAGGCGGCGAATTGGATCACCTACGCCAAGAAGCTGGAGCGCGCCGGGGCCGATGCGATTGAGCTGAACCTCTATCACATGCCGGTGGATCCGGAGGAGGACGCGGCGTCGGTGGAGGCGCGCCGGTTGCAGGTGGTCAAGACGATCCGCAACGAGGTCAAGGTGCCGATCACGGTCAAGTTGAGCAAACACTACACATCGTTGCTCTCCTTTGCGCGCATGTTGGATGCGGCGGGAGTGTGCGGCATGGTGCTGTTCAATCGCTTTTTGCAGACGCAGATCGATACCGAGACGGAGTCGATCTTTTACGCGCATGACTACTCGTCGCCGCATGTGTTGCACTCGCAGTTGCGCTGGACGGCGGTAATCCGCGACTGGGTGCGCTGCAGCGTGGCGATTAGCGGCGGCATCCACTCCGGCGAAGATTTGGCCAGAGCGTTGTTGGTCGGTGCGGATGTCGGTTATGTCTGTTCGGTGCTGTATGTGCGGGAGGACTTTGGGGTCATTCAGGAGATTCTGGACAACCTCTCCGCTTGGATGGCGGACAAAGGCTACGCCTCCTTATCGGAGTTCCGAGGCAAGTTGCGTGAGAGCAACCTGCGTGACGGCAACGGCTTCGAGCGCATGCAGTACGTGAAGGCCGCTACCAAGCTGTCGTGAGGCCGCCCGGCTGTGTTTGACGCGCATGCCCACTTGCAAAGTCCGCTGCTCTCGGGCGTGCTGACTCGGGTGATCGACGATGCCGCGCGTGTCGGCGTGACCGGCGTCTGCTGTTGCGCGACGATGCCGGACGACTGGTCGGCGGTGGCCGAACTGGCGCGGGCACGCCTGCCATTTGTGCTGGTGCCAGCTTTCGGTGTCCATCCTTGGTATGTGCAGGGGCTGTCCGATGACTGGGATGAGCAACTGGTTGGTTTGCTCGATGCGCATCCGGTTGCGGCGGTGGGCGAGATCGGTCTGGACGGTCTGCGCGATGAGGTGCCTGCCGCACTCCAAGAGGAGGTGTTCCTGCGTCAGCTCGATATCGCGGAGGCGTTGCACCGTCCGGTGATTCTGCACGGCGCGCGTGTCTGGGGGCGTTTGACGGAGCGGATCAAGCCCTATGCGCGGCGTCTGCCTGCGGTCGTCGTTCACGGCTTCAGCGGTTCAGCCGAAATCTTGAAGCAACTCCTGAATCTGGGAGCTTATGTGTCGTTCGCGGGGTCGGTCTGTAATCCCAGGGCTGCCAAGGTGCGGGCTGCGGTGCGCGACATACCGGACAGTCAGATGCTGATCGAGACCGATACGCCGGACATCTTTCCGCAAGGCGGCGCACCCGCTGCGACGGGGACAGACGGCAAGCCGCTGAACCAGCCGGCGAACTTGCGCTACGTGTTGGAAGAGGTGGCCCGCTTGCGCAACACCACGCCCGAGGCGGTTTCAGATATCACCGGAGCCAACGCGCGCCGCGCGTTGCTGTAGCGATGTTTACGCTCTGTCCATCATCGCTGTCACTCGCGCGCAGTGGGCCGGAGTGGCCTTGGCGACAAGCGCGCGGTGTGATGCCGGTGTGCCGCTTGAAAAGGTTGGCAAAGTGTTGCGATGAGCAGAAGCCGAGGCGCATGGCAATGTCGGTGACCGGCAGCGAGGTGGTTTGCAGGAGTTCGCGCGCGGCGCGGATGCGGCAGTCGATCAGGAACTGGCGGGGAGGAAGGCCGGCCAGCATCCGGAAACGCGTGGTGAAGTGGGCGGGGGTCATGCCTGCGCGGCGCGCGAGTTCGTCCACCGGATAGTTGTTTTCCGGATGCGCCTGAATCTCGCGCAACAGAGCCTCGATGCGCGTCTCGCCGGGCGGTACGGTGTGGGCGCTGGCCGCGACTGTGATCTCCAGCAACAGATCGAGCAGGGCGATGCGCAGACGCAGCGGGCGCAACGTGTTGTCGGGTTCGTCATACACCGTGTGTAGCATTTGGAAAAGACGTCTGATGCGGTCGGTGCCGCGGAAATGTCGGTGCGGCAGGTTCAGCAGGGCGAGTCGCAGCGCGCGGGCCTCGGCGGTCGGCAGTTGCAGGAATGCGTTGTCGGGGGGATCGACGCGCAGGATCAGCCAATAGAGGATCAACCCCTTGGGATGTTCGCTGACTGTGTGGCGCTCGCCGGGAAAATTCACAAAGACATCGCCCGGGCCGACGCGGTAGGTCCTGCCGTTGCAGCCGAAGGTGAGCGTGTTGCGCACACAGGTGTGGATCTCAAGACAGTCCGGGTGCCAGTGCTCCGGCACATCGGGGCGGGGATTGCGGTAATTGCAATATCCCAACATCGGGACGGCAGGGAGACCCAGCGGCGCGAGGTCAAGCGCACGCCGCTCGGGGGTGTTCATGTAATCAAAACGCAGGTTGGAGATTGCTTTCACTTTGTGCGTAATCATACGATATTAGGATTGTGAACGCAATCCAAAGACGCAACTTGTTAAAATGACTGTAAACAAAATCACGCTCCGATGCAGGAGCAAAAAGAAAGGGGCCATTATGCTGCGGAAAATGATTCAGACCAAGGTCACATTGAAACGCGATTTCAAACCGCCGATCACGCTGCTCAACACGCTGAAGCAGGCGGCGGGCCCGAAAGATTCTGTGCTTGCGATTGCCTGGGAGCGCGAGAACGGCTACATCTCCCGCTATGATCTGCCGTTGCCGGCGCGCGCTGAGGATTTGCCGGAAGTGGCGCAACTTGCAGAGCGGATCGTGAAGTTCCTGCTCTGGGCCTCCGGCGGCTGGCGTTTGATGTTGGCGGGGCCGAGCAAGTTGTGCCGGTCGATCAAACAGCAGTACTCGAAGGATGGCGCGCGGAAGTTCGATGTGGACTTCATGGAAAAGGTCTACGACCGTCCAATGGTGGTGGAACTGCGCAAGCTGAGCGAGATGCCGCAGGCGCACGAGCGTGCACTGGTGATGGACAACCGTACCAACGGTTGCCGGATCGGCTTCGACCTGGGGGCGAGCGATTTCAAGATCAGTGCGGTCAAGAATGGCAAGGCGGTTTACAGCGATGAGTTCCCATGGGATCCGCGTAACCAGACCGACCCGGATTATCACTACAACAAGTTGAACGAGGGGTTGAAGATCGCTGCGTCTAAGCTGCCGCGGGTGGATGCAATCGGCGGCAGCAGCGCCGGCGTGATCGTGGACAATCGGATTCGGGTGGCTTCGCTGCTCCGTTCGATTCCGGAAGCGCGCTATGCCGAGGCGCAGAACATGTTCGTCCGTCTGGCGGAGGAGTGGAAGGTGCCGATCGAGGTTGCCAACGACGGCGACGTGACGGCGTTGGCCGGTCTGATGTCGCTCGGCAAGAAAGGGATTCTGGGCGTGGCGATGGGTTCAAGCGAAGCTGTCGGTTTTATCGATCGCAACGGGTGCCTGACCGGGCGTCTCTCGGAACTCGCCTTTGCGCCGGTTGATCTGCATCCGGAGGCTCCGGCCGATGAGTGGTCGGGGGATATCGGTGTCGGCGCGATGTACTTCTCGCAGCAGGCGGTGAACCATTTGGCGTTGAAGAAGGGCATGCGCTTCCCGGCTAAGATGGCCTTGCCGCAACGTTTGGAGCGCGTGCAGGAGCGCATGGCGGAAGGCGATGTAACGGCCCTGCGGATCTACCAGAAGATTGGCCTCTACCTCGGTTACACCGTGCCGTGGTACCGTGAGTTTTACGGCTTTGACAGTATGATGATCCTCGGGCGCGTGACATCCGGCGCGGGCGGGGTCATGATTCTGGAGACGGCGCGGCTGATTCTTGCGGATCAATTCCCGGAAATCGCCGAGCAGGTGGAAGTGTTTATGCCGGACGAGAAGGCGCGCCGGGTTGGCCAATCGGTGGCGGCGGCCTCCCTGCCCGTGCTGTAAGTCGCGGGAGGCTCTTGCCCCCCCTCGTGGCATGGGCGTCCCGCCCATGGAACACGGGCAAGATGCCCGTGCCACACCTCGCAAGCAAGGGGTTTTACAAGAGTCTCACTGTTGTTACGGAAGGAAAGGACGAGAGAAACATGAAATTGACGAATGCGACGGCGGACATCTTTGTCCCCGACGGGACTCCGCTTGAGGCGGCGCTGGCACGCACAACCCATCTGGGGATCGGCGCACACCAGGATGATCTGGAGTTTATGACGGTGCATGGCATCCTGACCTGTTTCGGCCAGCCGGACAAATCGTATTGCGGGGTGACCTGCACCGATGGCGCGGGCAGTTCGCGTAGCGGGGTTTATGCCGCCTACACCGATGATGAGATGAAGGCGGTGCGGCGCGTCGAGCAGCGTACTGCGGCGATGGTGGGGCGTTACGGCGCTATACTGCAACTTGATTTCACCAGCAAGCAGGTCAAGGCGCAGGACAATACGCCGTTGGTGAATGACCTGTACGAGATTCTGATGGCGACGCGTCCGCAGACGGTCTACACGCATGCGCCTTCCGACAAGCACGACACGCATGTCGGCGTGACGCGCGCCGCGATCGCGGCGATCCGGCGCATGCCGGTCGCCGACCGTCCGCAGCAGGTCTACGGGTGCGAGATCTGGCGCGATCTCGACTGGCTGCCGGATGACCGCAAGGTCGTGCTGGATGTCAGCGAACGCGCCAATATCTCGGCCGCGCTCTCCGCAGTTTTCGATTCGCAGATTTCAGGCGGCAAGCGGTATGACGAAGCGGTCATGGGACGCCGCAGAGCCCACGCCACCTTCTTCGAGTCGCATGCCGTGGATTCTGCCACGCTGTTGTCCTTCGCCATGGACCTGACTCCGGTGGTGCAAGACGACACGTTGTCGCTGGCCGCCTACACGTCCTCGCTGATCGACGCCATGAAAGCGGATGTCGTACGGCGACTAGGCGAGTGAGGAGCAATCGGGTGGTGACAGGGGGCTCAGCAATGAACCCTGAAACCATCCTTCCGCACAGCGGAAGGCGGCTCGTGGGGACACTCGCCCTCCATTGTCGCGCCCTACACTTAGTCCCTGCACTTCGTCGCTTACACTTCGTCCAAACACTTCGTCGCGAGCACAATCGACTAAGACGACTAAGCGTTTTCGACTAAGTGTGGCGACTAAGTGTTTCCGACTAAGTGTGACGATTAAGTGTTTTCGCGGAGAGAGAGAATTTGAGGAGAAAATATGTCAACTGACCAAAATGCATTACGCGACGTGTTTACCGGGTTTTATGCTTGGGGGGATTTTGTATCGGCCGAGCCGTACGGCACCGGCCATATCAATGACACCTACCGTGTCCAGACTAGTCTGGCCGGTACGCCCGTGCATTACCTGATGCAGCGCATCAACCACGACATCTTCAAGCAACCGGACGGCGTGATGGATAACATCGTGCGCGTCACCCATCATCTGCGGGCCAAGATGGCGGGGGCACCCGACGCATCGCGCAGAGCATTGACCGTCATTCCCGCGCGGGTGGATGGACGCCCTTGGGTACGTGACCGCATCGGCAACTGGTGGCGTCTCTATCTCTTCATCGAGCGGGCGCGCACGTATGATGTGATTGAAGACGCGCGTCAGGCATTCGAAGCGGCGCGTGCGTTCGCACGCTTCCAAAACCTGCTCGCGGATTTGCCCGCGCCGAGGCTGAACGAGACCATTCCGGCCTTTCACAATACGCTCTCGCGTTTGGATGCGCTGGATGCCGCGATTCAGGCCGACGCCTTTGGACGCAAGGCTGAGGTCGCGGCGGAGATCGAGTTTGTCAAAGAGCGGCGTTCACGCTGTGGGCACTTGCTCGAACGCCACGCACGCGGTGAGATCCCGGAACGCATCACGCATAACGATACCAAGATCAACAACGTGATGCTGGACGATGAAACGGGCGAGGGCGTCTGTGTGATCGATCTCGACACGGTGATGCCGGGACTCGCGCTCTACGACTTTGGCGATATGGTGCGCACCGCGACGGCTTCGGCGCTCGAAGACGAGCGCGATCTTTCAAAGGTCAGTTGCCGCATGGAGATGTTTGAGGCGCTGACGCGCGGTTATCTTGAAGGCGCGAACTTCCTGTTGCCGGCCGAGCGCGAGGAGCTGGTGTTTTCCGGACAGTTGATTACGCTGACGATCGGTATCCGCTTTTTGACGGACTATCTGTCAGGCGACGTCTATTTCCGTACACACCGCCCGGGCCATAATCTCGACCGTTGCCGCACCCAGTTCAAAATGGTGAGCAGCATGGAAGAGCAGGCGGCGGCGATGGAAGAGATTGTACGCGCGGTGGGATGAATGAATAGCGGAGCATAGTCATGAACAAGACATCCAATAAAATCGTTCTGGCGCTGTTGGCGCTCATCTCGTTCTCGTTTCTGGCGGTCGCCGCCGAGCCGAACATATCCGTGTTTGCGAATTTTGTCCGGCGGGTCTCAAAAGAGCGTAACATCTCCCTTGGCGAGGCTGCGGAACGGCTGTATGCGCTCGGGGTGCGTGGTGTCGATGCGGGACCCTACGAGAAGGACCTTGATCAGTTGGCGGCGACGCCGCTCAAAATCATCAACTTCTACTACTTTGCGCCGATGTTCGACGACTCGAAGTTTCCAGAGGACGCTAAGCGCTGCCTTGATCTTGCCGTTAAATACGGGGTGCCGCGGATTATGGTCATTCCGCCGAACTTTACCGCAGACGGGGACGAGGCGGCGGAATTTGACATCATCCTCGCAAAGATGAAGGACTTCACCGCGCAAGCCGGAAAACTCGGAATCAAAGTGACCGTTGAGGATTTCGGTGGAACCCAAAACGCCTGTTCGCACACGAAATACCTGCGCCGTTTTCTGGATGAAATCCCGGAAATCGGGTTCGCCCTTGACTCCGGGAATCTATATTACGCTGGCCGTGGGGAATCTATTCTCGAACTCATGGAGTATGCGAAGGACCGCGTTGCTCACATCCACCTTAAGGACCAGCCGAAGGAGAACAACCGGGCGTATGTGACGTTGGGACTTGGAGCCGTGCCGAACGAGGCCATTGTCACGGCGATGGCCCGGGCCGGTTACACAGGCTGGTACACGCTGGAGAATCCCGTCGGAGATACCTACACGGATACCGTGCGCCAGACGGCCGTTCTCAAGTCGTGGCTGGAGGCCGCGAAAGCGCCGCCGACTCAATGAGTCTTGCAAGAATGCAGGCGCGAAGACGCGGAGATTTTGCCTTCGCCTTGCGCTTATCCTTTACAACCCCGCAGGTCTGGCGAACGGATTTGGAGTGTGGGGTGTGCGAAGGTCATGCGTTTCTGGTGAAGGAGTTATGCATGGCAAGGGAGGGCAGGACGTCGCGGATCACCCACCGGCCCAAAGGGCCGGATGCACCATAGCCCGGGGCAAGCGGAGCGCAGCCCCGGGCTATGGTGAGGCCACCCCTTCGGGGCTTGGGCTCCGCGCACAGCGCGGGAAAAAACGCTCGACGTTCAATTTTCAGCGGGCGGGGACGCCCGCGCTCCCGACTGCGCACACACAAAACACGCACTTGACTCGCATGCCCCCTGTCACTAACCGATTACAAACTAGGAATAATGGGAGCTTGTCGGATCTGGCAGGGATAGGTTATGATTTCACGCTTCTGTTATCGCTACATTCCTAAGGGAGCGTAATGTTATGAGGATCACTTTTCCGTCTGTGTGGATTCTGGGAGTCTTGTGCATGGTGTTTGCGGCGCATAGTGCGCCGGAGTACCGTCAGATTCAAGCGCAAGAGGTGCGCACGCGTGGTGGCATCGGGCATACGATGGCTAAGATCAACGCCGGGCAGGAGGTGACGGTCGCCTATCTGGGCGGTTCGATCACTGCGATGAACGGCTGGCGCAACAAGACGACGGAGTGGCTGCAAACAACCTATCCCAAGGCAAAGTTCAAGGAGGTGCATGCGGCGATCGGTGGCACAGGCAGCGATCTCGGTGTCTTCCGTTTGGGACGCGACGTGCTCGCCCATCGTCCCGACCTGCTTTTCGTGGAGTTTGCCACGAACGACGGCGGTACGGCTCCGGAGCAGATTTGGCGCAGCATGGAGGGCATCGTGCGCCAGACCTGGAAGCAAGATCCGCAGACCGACATTGTTTTCACCTACACGATTACGACCGCGTTCACCAATGACTACTGCAAAGGGCTGTGCAATCGCTCCGCTTCGGCGATGGAGTTGTTGGCCGATCATTACGCGATTCCCTCCATTAATTTCGGGCCGCGCGTGGCCGCCTTAATCAACGAGAACAAGCTGATCATGGACGCGAAGGTGATCGAGACTGCCGTGCCTAAAGAGTCGGCGGACCGCGACCGTTTGATCCGTGAGCGTATCGCGGCAGATCCGCGCCTGCTTTTCGCCAATGACGGCGTGCATCCGCGCGACGAGGGACACGATCTCTACAAGGCCTCGATCATTGAGGGCCTGACGCAGATGAAGAACATGCCGCCCGTCGACCGGGCATCGAAACTTGCCGTGCCGTTTGTCGCTGACCATTGGGAGGCGGCCAAGATGGTGCCGATCACACGCGCCATGCTGAGCGGCGAGTGGACCGCATTGCCGCCGGAGGATGGCAAGCAGAAGGCTTTCGGTGCCCGCATGGGTCAGATTTGGACCGCCGAAAAGCCGGGCAGCGCGTTGCACTTCCGCTTCAAAGGCCGAATCGCGAAGATCTACGATCTGCTCGGCCCCGATGGCGGTCAGGTGATTATCACGGTCAACGGCCAGCGTAGCACCACCAAGCCGGTACCGCGTTTTGATAGCTATTGCACCTATCACCGCATCGCCACGCTTGGTGTGGTGTGGGACGGCAACGATCCGCAGCAGGTCCATGACGTGACGGTCGAGATCTATCCCGAACAGCCCGACCGCAAGAGCGTGGCGTTCCGTCTCAAAGATCCTGACACGGAACTTAAGTCGCCGAAATATCAAGGCACCCGTGTCTGGGTCAGCCAACTCATGCTGATCGGAGATCTTGTAGAATAGCGCATGCGTGTAGAAAAAAACAGTTCGGTTTCGGCAGGCTTTATCAGCCTCGGGTGCGCCAAGAATCTCGTGGATTCACAGGTGATGGCGGGCTATCTCAAGCATGGCGGGGTTGCGCTCGCGCCCTCGCCTGAAACGGCGGACGTGATTCTCGTCAACACCTGCGCGTTTATCGAAGCGGCTCGCGAAGAGGCGGCGGACGCGATTCTGGAAGCTTGCGAGTACAAGCGCGAAGGCGGATGCCGCGCGGTGGTCGTGACCGGTTGCATGGTGCAGCGCTACCGCGAACGCATGCAGAAAGCCTTCCCGGATGTGGATGCGTTTCTGGGAGTGGACGAACTGGAGCGGGTCTCCGAGGTCGTGCGTCAGGCGGCGGCCGGGGAGCCGGCCGGTGTGGTCGTGGCGCGTGGCGAAGCGCATAAAGTGTATACGCCGCTCTATCCCACGTTGCTCTTCACCGGCGGGCCGTTCGCCTATCTCAAAATTGCGGAGGGGTGCAGTCACCGCTGCGCCTATTGTGCGATCCCGAAGATCCGCGGGCGTTTCCGTTCGCGCGGTGCGGATGAACTGCTGGAAGAAGCGCGCAGCATGGTCGCGGCCGGCGTTAAAGAGATCAACCTGATTGCGCAGGACTCACTGCGCTACGGCACGGATCGCAAAGACGGCGCGACCTTGACCGGATTGCTGCGTCGTCTGGATGCGCTGGAGGGCGAGTTCTGGTTGCGCGTGCTCTACGGCCATCCGGCCAGCGTCTCCGATGAGTTGCTGGAACTGCTGAACGGCTCCCGCCACGTTTGCCGCTACCTCGACCTGCCGGTGCAGCACAGCCACCCGGACGTCTTGCGCGCCATGAACCGCGGCAAGGCGGTCGACGCGATCTTGGATCTGCCACAGCGCTTGCGGCAGGCGGTGCCGGGGATCGTGTTGCGCACCACCTGTCTGGTGGGATTCCCCGGTGAAACCGAAACGCATTTCGAACATCTGTTGGAGTATGTGAAACAGGCGAAGTTCGATCACCTCGGCGTTTTTGTCTATTCACCGGAAGAGGAGACCGCAGCATTTGAGATGGCGGACGTGCCCGAACTGGAGGTCGCGGAATCGCGCCGGGAGCGGTTGATGGCGGCACAGCGGGCGATTGTGGATGAACGGGCGCGCGCGCTTGCGGGCAGTACGGATACGGCGCTGTTGCTGCATCGTACGCGCGGCGCCTGGATCGGCCGATTGGCACGGCAGGCTCCGGAGGTGGACGGCGAGACGCGCGTGACCGGCGTGCCGTCTGATGCGCGGCCAGGAACTTTTGTGCCGGTACGTGTGACCGGCGGTAACGGATATGATCTGAAAGCACAGGTAATCTAATGGATACGACTTCTTTTATTCAAGATTTGGCCGTCGTTTTGGTTGCGGCGGGCGCGGTTGCGGCACTCTTCACCTATATTGGTTGGCCCAAAGTCATCGGGTATATCTTGGTCGGTGCTGTGGTCGGCAAATACACCTTTGGTGGCTCCCTGGTCATCAATCAGGGCAGCATCGAGGTGCTCGGACAGATCGGTGTGATCTTTCTGATGTTCACGCTTGGTCTGGAATTCAGCGTTCAGAAACTCAAGAAGGTGGGACACGTCATCTTCCCGACTGCACTACTCGACATGGCGGTCATGATCTGGGCCGGCCACTTTGTCGGCACCAAGATCTTTGGGTGGGGGACGGTGCAGAGCCTTTTCCTAGGCGCGGCAATCAGCGACTCCGCAACGACGATGCTGGCCAAGACGATCAATGAAATGGGGTGGGGGGGACGCCGCTTCACCCGATACATCTTCGGCATCACGATCACTGAAGACATCATGTGCGTCGGCCTCATTGCCCTGCTGACCGGCCTCGTGAAATCGGGAAGCTTGCAGTTCAGCGCGATGCTGCACAGCATGGGCGGGCTTGTGCTCTTTATGACCGGCGTTATCGTGTTCGGCCTGTTGCTTGTGCCGCGCCTGTTGAATCGCGTCGCCCGGCTGAAGGATGATGAATCGCTGTTGCTGACGATGCTGGGCATTTGCTTCCTCGTTTCGTTCATCGCCGCGCGGCTCGATTACAATCTGGCGCTGGGCGCGTTTCTGGTCGGCGTGATGGGCGCGGAGTCCGATGCGGTGAGACGCATCTATCATCTCTGTCAGCCGTTGCGCACGATGTTCAGTGCGATCTTTTTCGTCACGATCGGCCTGTTGATCGAGCCGGCTCAGATGTGGGCTAACGGGGCGGCGATCATCGGTGTTTCGCTGTTGGTGATCGTCGGCAAGGCCATCAACTGCACGGTCGGTTCGTTGCTGACCGGTCAGGATCTGAAAAACTCGATCCAGACAGGTATCGGCCTGGGGCAGATCGGCGAGTTCGCCTATCTTGTGGCGCTGATCGGGTTGTCGATTGATGCGGTCGACTCATCGCTCTACCAGATCGCGGTCGGGGTGTCGGTCCTGACCACGATCGTGAATCCCTTCCTGTTGCGCGCATCCGATCCCTTCGCAGATTGGGTTGTGCGCAAGACTCCCGCGCGCTGGAAGGAGTATCTCGATACCTATGCCAATTGGACCGAGCGTTTCCTGCACAGCTCGGTGCCGAGCGACAAAGGGCGCTCGTTGCGTTTCAATCTGGTCATGCTGCTGTTGCACATGGCGCTGGTGGCGGTGGTGTATATTGCTGCGGGACTGTTGGCGCAGTTGGATTTCACGCGCTTTTCGCCGTGGATTGAAGCGAACAAGAAAATCCTGCTCTGGGGAACGGCTAGTCTGTTGGCTATACCCAATGCCATCTTCACCTTCTACCGTGCAGACGCATTGAGCGTCGCCGTCACAAACGTTCTGATTCCGCCCAAAGCTCAGGAGACTTTGTGGGCGGAATCGTTCCAGAGGCTCACGCGCGTGCTGTTCGGCGTGTCGGGCGTGATCATCCTTTTCGTTGAGATGGCGCTGCTGAGCGGATCGATCATGCCGGAAGAAGGCTGGGCGCGTGCCCTCATCGCAGTGATCCTGCTACTGACGGCGGTGTTCGGGTGGAAGTTCTTCCGGCGGCTGGGTGCAGACTCGCTGGCAACGTTGCGGGGTGTGCTGACGAAGGAGGTCGAAACCAATCCCGCCGAATCAGCCGCAGAACTTCTGGACATTCACACCGAGCGGCTCACGGTAAGCGGCAGTTCGACAGTATGCGGCCAATCGTTGCGGGCGCTCAACCTGCGGGCGCGCGTCGGCGCGAGCGTCATCGGCATCGAACGCGAAGGCGCCACGCATGTGAACCCCACTCCAGACGCGACACTTGAGGCCGGCGACGTGCTTCTGGTGCTGGGCGACAACGACCAGATCGAGCGGACCCGGAAGTTGCTGGCATGAGCACGGTGCGCGTCAGCGGACGTCAACTCACCGTTACGCACCGCGCGATAGCGGTGGCTGTCGGTCTGTTGCTGGTGCCGGGGCTTGTGCGGCCTGACGTGCAGACGACATCCGAGTGGCGGCTCTCTAGCGCATCCGCCGCGATGACGCTCGATCCGATGCGTAGCCATGCGGTGGTGGCGAGCGAGGCAACGGTTACACGGCCGGCGTGGCGTCGCGTGATCGAGCTGCTGCGTACGAAATATGAGGCGGAAGTTGTGCTCTATCCGACCGGACACTTGGAGCAGTCCTTGCCCAGCCTGCGGCGGCTCTTTCCGAACTATGCGTGTTTTGTCGAACCGCCAGAGACCTGCGGACGCGGGTTTGTTCTGGCGGTTCACCGACTGACGCGTCAACTCGATGATGATCCGTACGGAGATTTGCTCTGGGGCATTCTGACTGGCTATGAGGCCGACGACGCCGCGCGTGCGGTCAAGTTGCGTGAGCCGCTGATCATTAGGCGTGGCGCGACCAGTATGGGGCCGGATCTTCTGTCGCGGTTGGATGCCGGTTTCGCCACGAACGAAAACGCACCGTCGGACTTTTGGCGGAAATCTTCCGGTACGGTCGCCGCCGAGCACCGCAACGTGACGCCGGACGCCGCGCGCGCCTTGGCGCAGGCATTCCGCGAGATGTCGGTCGATGTCTTTTACACCAGCGGCCACGCTACAGAACGGGACTGGCAGATCGCCTACAACCTGCCGGGAGGTGCGGTGATTCATGAACGCGGCGCACTCTATGCGGTGAGTACCGACAACACGCGGCACCCGTTTGAGTCGCCCAATCCCAAGGTTTATCTGCCGGTGGGCAACTGCTTGATCGGCCATATCGATACGCGTGATTGCATGACCACCGCGTGGTTGCATAGCGGAGGTGTCGCGCAGATGCTCGGCTATACTGCGGTCACGTTTTACGGGTACATGGGGTGGGGGACGGGCCTGCTGTTCGAGGATGGACGCCTGACGCTGAGCGAGGCATTTTTCCTGAACAACCAATCTCTGTTGCATGAGATGGAACGGCGCTTCCCGAACGCGTTGCGGACACAACCTGAATCAGACGACTACCGTAGCGTCAAGGTCTTTTGTCAACGACACCCCATGCGTGCGCGTGATGAACTCGGTCTGCTTTGGGATCGTGACACCGTCGCGTTTTACGGCGATCCGGCTTGGGCGGCGCGCTATCCGGTTGCAGGCGCGGCGGTTGAAACGGTCTTGACGCAGCGGGGGGAGCGCTGGGCGCTGACCGCGACCGCCCATCGAACTGGCGTGTGGGAAGACCCCAAGTGGGGTGGCCGACCGTTGGCCGTCCTATTTCCCTTCCGTTTGTGTGATATCGCCAACGTTTCGTGCGAACCCAGTGGAGAAGCGTTGGTGACTGACCGTTTTGCGCTGCTGCCCGTGTCCGGGCGACGTAAGGCGGGCGATCGCTACACACTGACTTTTACAGCGCGGCGTGTGGAAACGCCGTGACCCCACGATAAAAAAGACAGGAGAGAGAGTATGGAACCTCTGTTGGTAAAAAAGTTTAGCGCTGTGCCGGGTATGAACCTGACAGACATCGCTGAACGCCTGAATGCCGAGACGTCCGAAAACCGCGTGGCGTGCGTCAACTGGCCGCAACAGTATCCGGAGTGTCCGCAGGTCTCGTTCCGCATTGGCCACGCCGATGACGAGCTGTGGCTGGGGTTCAAGGTGCGTGAGTCCCGCGTACTGGGGCAGCAGACGCGCATTCATGGCGATGTGTACATGGACAGTTGCGTTGAGTTTTTTGTCTCGTTCGACAACAAAGCCTACTACAACCTCGAAATGAACTGCATCGGTACGCCGCACATGGGATATGGGCCGGGGCGCGCGGATCGGCGCTTTGTGCCGTTGCCCTTGATGCAACGGTTAGAGATCGAGACCTCGCTGGGACGCGAGCCGTTCGCCGAACGGGTGGGGGATGTCACATGGACACTGACGGCGCGCGTGCCGATCGCCTGCTTCGCGTTTGATGTTTTGAGCGGTCTGAGCGGTCGTACAGCACGGGCCAACGCCTACAAGTGCAACAGCGGGGCGTCCATCAAACATTATGTGACGTGGCGACCGGTTGATACACCGGCTCCAGATTATCACCGACCAGAATTTTTCGGCGACATTCGGTTCGAGGATTAATGGTGGGCGCTACAGGATTCGAACCTGTGACTTCTACCGTGTGAAAGTAGCGCTCTAACCAACTGAGCTAAGCGCCCGCACCGTCAGAAAACGAGGGGATTTATACCATTGAGCAGGGCGGCGTGTCAAGGGCGTGCGTTAAAAAAACGCTCAACGCTCGAAGCAGAGCGCTTCGACCTGTGCGCAGAGCGCGTGGTAGAGCGGCAGGTGGAGTTCCTGCACGCGGTAGGTTTCGGTTTCGGGCACTTTGAAAATCAGGTCGCAAAAGGCATCGATGCGCCCCGGTCGCGCCCCCGTGAAGCCAATAGTCGTCAAGCCTGCCGCTCGCGCCGTTTGCATAGCGCGCAAGACGTTTTCGGCATTGCCGCTGGTGCTGAGCCCGATCAGGATGTCGCCGGGACGGCCCAGTGCGAAGACCTGTTGCGCGAAGATCAGCTCAGGACCGAGGTCGTTCGCGGTCGCGGTGATAATCGACGCGGCGTCGCAAAGGTTGATGGCGCGCACGCCGCGTTGCAGTTTGGCGGCGAGCGATGCGTCGCCCAACTCGCGCGCGAGGGCGTCGGCCTGTTCGGATGCCGGCGGACGCCGTTTCAGAAATCCCTTCAGCAATTCGCTGGAGATGTGCGAGGCATCCGCGGCGCTGCCGCCATTGCCGCACAACAGCACCAGACCGTCACGTGCATGGCAATCAACGATGGTCTCCACGGCTGCGGCCAGTACGTCGGCAAGCGGGGCAAGGCACGGATAGCGCTGGAAAAGGTCGTCAGTCATATCGCGGATCATTTGATTCATGGTGAATCCAGTGTAGCGGAGGCGTGCGGATAACGCAATGCTGCTTAGCAACCCATGAGTGTCAACGAAAAGACTCGCTGATGCGGAACACCTTGACGTCCTTCACCCACACCTTGCCATAACCGCTTTCGATGCCGTAGAGCAGCGTGAATCTGCCGCCAGCGGGCACGAGGTAATCAAACGACACCTTGCGCCAGTCGAACGTTCCGGCGCCAACAGACGAACTCGGCCATTGGGTGCTGCCCCCCGTCACGCCCACGAAGCCGCCGAACTTAATGTGTTCGCATCCCTTCACGTCTGCTGCCTTCATCATGCATTCGAAGCGGTACTTGCTGCCCGGCTTCACCTTGTCGCCGAGCCAGCGATGGACGACCGACCGCTTGCCGCCTTCCGGCACTACGATGGCACGTTCGACGCCGGTCTCGAACTCCGCCACGGTCTCGACGATGTCCTCGACCAGCTTCGGCAACGTGCGCCGCCTGCCGTCCATCAGCTCGGCCGTCAACGTCAACGTCTCCGCCGTCTTCTCGAGGCGTACGCATTCATCCGCAAGCGCATTCACCTCGGTGCGCAACGCAGCAACATCACGCCTCAACTCCTTGTTCCGCTCGTAGAGTTCGTCCGCCTCGTCCGCCACGGTGGCCATCGCCAGCACGACAACCATCAGAACAATCTTGACCATATCGACCTCCGACCTGATAACTCAACCGTCTTCACCGGCGCGAAACCGGGCTTCAGTACCTTGTCGCCACGGGGGGGGAAGCTCGACCGTGCGCGTGGCGTCACCAGCGCGGAATGTCCAGCGGCCGGGCTCGATGAATCGGAACCACGCGCGGCCCTTCGCGTCCGCCCGCACGCCGATCGTGCGCGCCCCGTCAGGCGAGAAGGCCCACACATCCTGATTGGGCGCGGCCACGACGATCGCCTCGGCATCGGGGCCGAGACGCAACGGCGCCTGCGGGATGAGCGAATCGCGGTAGGCGTCGTTCACCGCGTTGCGCACATGCGACGGATAACGCGGATCGTAGGCGTTGATCGCATCGTGTCCGTAGATCCAGTTGTGCCCGATGACGCTGGCCGCGATCGGACGGTACTCGCTGCCGGAAAGCGCCGGCCAGTCGAGGCGCAGCCAAGGGAACTGATCCGCTGCCTGGCCCGGCGGCAGCACGCCGTTCTCCCGCCAGCTTTTGAACACCGCTTCGGTGATGCCCTGCGGATTGCCCTTCCCGGTGTCGTCACGTCCGATGAAGCCGTCGCTGGAAAGGCCCATGTAGATCTGCCCCGGTACACCGAGTTCGCGGTAGAGAGAGGCGATGCGCCGCACGCGCAGGGCCTTCTTGCGCACGACCTCGGGTTTCGCGCCCACCCAGTTGTCCCACGCGCCGTATGACGTGTAGAGGGTCTCGCCGAACACAGCGGGGCGCCATTCGTAGGCGCGCTGCCAGTCACGCACCCAGGTTTCGACATTGAAATCGGGGTAGTGGTAGTTCGCGGTGTCGCAGGGGGGCTCCTCGTGCCAACGGCCCTTCGAACCCCAGGTGCCCACGTCACCGTCGCGGGTGATGACGAGCCGCGGGTCGAGCTTCTTCATGAACTGCCCGTAGAGCGCGCCCACGCGGTCGTTGCGCACGTTGAATTCGGCTTTGCCCGCAGTATCCCACGTCTGGGTGAAGATCTCGTTGTCGGTGCTCCAGATCACGGCGCTGGGGGAGTTGCGGAAGGCGCGGAACCAGCGTTCGTAGTTGGCGAGGTTAAAGGCGTGCTCCGCGGTCTTCTCCCATTCCTCGAAGGGTTCGAAGTTGTCCGCACTCGGCTTCTTCAGTGCGCGCCGATGGAGCACGGGGTACATCTGGAGGTAGCAGAGCATGCCCATGCGGTCAGCGGCTCGCGCCGCGTTGATGCTCCAGAACTCGCTGTCGTGGTAGCGCACGATGTTGATGCCGTCTCGGCGCAGAAGATCCCAGGTGATCTCGCGGCGACGGCCCGTGCTGATGCCGGGGTGGCCGGTGTCACCCTGCAGGATGATACGCTTGCCATTGAGGAAGAAGTCGGTGTAGTGTACCCAGAACTCGCGAAAGCCGAACGGCTGCACATGGCGGTCCACGATACGGCTGTCCACCACCACGTCAGTGACGAGATCGTACATCTCCGGCTCGCCGTACTTGCCGCCGATGCCCCACAGGACAGGATCGGCCCAGCGCGCCACAGGCTCCACCTTCGCCTCGCCGCCCGGCGCGACCTTCGCCTTCGCCACGGGCAGCGCGAGACGCACGCGGCCGTCTTTGACCGCATACGCGCGTACCTCAGCCGCGACCGCGTCGGCACTTTCGTTGACGAGTTCGATCTCCGTACAGAGGGTTGAACGGCGCCAGGACGGCTTCGCATAGACCTCCTTCACCCGCACGGGCGAAACGTAGTCGATGAAGGTGTCGCCCAACAGACCATCCGTGTTGTGATGCTGCTGGCACCAGGCCCACTTCAACTCGATCTCGATCGTGTTACGCCCTTTCACCGCGCCCTTCAGCGGTACGGTCACGATGCCCATGCGTCCGCAGTACTCGCCGCACGGCGTGCCGTTGCAGAAGAACTTCGCTTCGCCGATGATGCCCTCCGAAACGTAGTTGACCGTGCCCGCGCCGTCCCAGTCGAACGTGGTGCGCAGACGCAACGAACGGTTGTGATCGCCGAAGAGCGTGTCTGAGACCTTGAAGTCGGCAAAGCCGGCGAGGTTGGTGTAGGCGCACCAGGGCGTTTTCGGATTCGTACGCGCCACGGGATACCGTCCGGCGGCGAAATAGCGGTCGATGTAGACGATCGGCACGGGGCGGCGTTCCCAACTCTTGCCGCCGTCCGCCGAGACGTCCCACTCGCCGTTGATGCACAGTCGGCGGCGCGTCGCAGGGGCCGGCGGCAGCGGATCGTCGGAGGACTTCGCCCCCAGCGCCGCCTCCCGCGCATGCTGCTCGGCGTACTTCTCCTCCACGCGCTCATACGCGACGGCGAGCGCACGTTCTGCGGCGGCGACCTTAGCGGCAAGCTCCTTTTGTCGGCTCTTGAGGTCCGGCAGACGCGCTTTGAGTTCGGCCAGTTCTTTTTCGAGTGCTTCGTTCGCGGCGCGGAGCTTTTCTGGCGTGCGTTCCGCCGCCTTCTGGTCTTCGATCACGAGACGATGCCCGCTCGGGTCGGTGAAGAACCGCACGCCCGGAATCGCCTTGTCCTCGCGGTCGGTCACCGCCAGCGTGAAACCGCAACTCTGGGTACGGTCGACCACCTTGAGCAGGATGCGGTGGACGCCGGCGGAAAGGCGCACATCGTATTTGAACTCGCCGGTCGTGTCGTAGGTGCAATTGACGCCCGGCAGCATCGCATCACCGCGCCCTTGTTGACCGCGTACCAGCCGTTCGTATTCCCGGCGGTGAAGAGCGCATTCGTGACACGCCAGAAATAGGCCAGATCCAGCGTCCGCTCCTGACCTTCGCCATCGCCGATGATCACGCCGCGCCCCAACTGGGCGGAAATACTGCGCTGATGCTTCATGCTGGGGTTGTTGTCTTTCGCCATGAACTTACCCCAGCCGCGGATCACGCCGTATGTGTTCGCGGCGATCGCACCCGTTGCGTTCGTGGCCGCTCCGATCCACATATTGTCGGGCCGCAGTTCCTGCCCCTTCACGTCGGCACCGGGATCCGCGCCGTTGTCATGGAGATTTTCGAACGTGCCGCCGCGCAGCACCAGTTCACCGTAGCCCGCACCCGGTCCGCGGCCACCGAGGATGATGGGTAGGCTCCGGAAACCCGCCCCCTCCTCGATCACGATCGCCCCGCGGCCCGTACCGGCGGGGCTTTCGCCAACGCGCACGCGCTCAAAGCTTGGTCTCCCATACCAGTAGAACAGACCGGACACTACTTGGATCGTCCCCGTGCCGTTGTAGCCCACATAGAGGTCCTTCGGGTATTGGAAGGAGTTGGTACCGCCGTTGTGTACCCAGAGCCCCGTTGAACCTGCCTTCTCGCCAACATAGCAAGTTTCTAGCTTGGCGACCGTACCCGCATTGGTGATGACGCCATATCCGGAGCGGCCGGCGTTGATAGTACCATTGACAGTCCCGCCCGGACAGATATCCGCGTAGGCCGTTTCATTGGGATTGGCGGCCACAACCAATCCACCGCTATATCCCGAAAACGATCCCGTACCGCCCTTTTCGACACGAAACGTGATGGGGCCGGAAGTCGAACCGAGAAAGAATCCCCATGCCGATGCGGTGACGCCATTGGTCACAAGCATTGTCAATGCGGGCACACTAAATGACGCAATTTTCACGTCATTCTTGGGCGTCGCGTCCCAGCAGTCCCAATCGTCCCAATAGCAGACGGTCGCGCCCGGGCGCGGCGTGAATGTCTGCCCCGCAAAGGCGGCACCAACTGCGGTTAATGCGACGGCCAGAACCAGATTTTTGGGGAGAGACGAACGCCTCGGCTTCGCCGATGCACCGTCCCTCTCGTCCATCCGTAGTACGTGCGGCTTTCCATCAAGAACGGTCAGTGTCTTTTTCATGCATGTTCCGCCTTTTTTAAGGATCTCACCCCTGAGTTCGTCAAGGATTCGCATCGATTTTGAACCCTCTCCTCATGCCAATGCCTCACGAGACGAACTATACCACAGCCGGACGAAAACAGGCAACGTAATCGGGTTTACCACGAAGGCACGAAGGGCACGAAGATTTTTTGGAGGGCGAGCCTGTTATTGCGACCACCCGGTGGTCGCAATGATGAGTGTAAAAACGGGCGGGCGGACGGGCACTGGGCGCGCGCAAACCAGACACCAGACTTGCGCCGCGCGACGTGGCACGGGCATCTTGCCCGTGTGGCGGCGTGAAACGCCGCCCGGACAAGCAGACGCTTGTCCCTCCCGGTACTGCGCGAGCCCAGATAACAAGACGGGGCGGACACGACGAATTCGATGGAATCGAAAGAATCGACGGAATCGAATCACTCGAATCTTTCGATTCCCTCGACCACTTCTCACTATTACCTCTTACTTCTCGTCATCAATACCCCTGAACACCTGGAGCCAGCGCAGGATGGGGGATTGGGTCATGCGGACGGCATTCTTCGGGCAGATTTCGTGGCAGCAACTGCAACTGATACAGCGTTGCGTGTCCAGAGCCGGAGCGGATGCGTCGGCGGGTAGGGTGAGAGCCTGAACCGGGCAGGCTTTTACGCACAGGCCGCAACGGACACAAGCGGCAGGTGTGAAGGCCGGTCGCACCCACACGATACGCCCGGTGCGCCGGATCAGCCATTCCGGCACGAGAGAGAGCAGGTGGCCCCCCGCCGGTACTTCGAATGACGGGACGGAGATCGTGTCGCCGAGCGGCTCCGGGCTTGCGGCTTGCGCATCCAGATAGGGGATGCGGCGTGGATCGATCCGCAAGATCCCGCACAAAGCATGGTCGAGCGCGAAGGGGTCGGCGGATGCAGCGAGAAAGCCGAGCGGGATCGGCCGCCCGTTGGCGGGACCCTGCCCCTCCATGCCGATGACCGCGTCGGCGAGTGTCCAGCAAGGGGGCATCACCTCCCAGAGTGCGCGCAGCAGTCGACCGAAAGTTTTGGGTTTGGGGTATTGGCGGTGCAGGGCGGTCTTGGCATAGCCCGGAATTGTGCCGTAGATGTTTTTGACGGCGGCGGTTAACAGGGTAAGCGAGTGGCTCTTGACTTTGGGCAGGTTGACGATCAGTTCGGCCTCAAGTACCGGACGTGCGATCGGAAAGGTGAACCCGTCGCGCGTGAAGGTTTCGGCGCCGGCGTGTTCGAGAGCGATCAGGGGAACGTTTTCTTCGGCGCATACCGCACCGATTCCGGAACGCTCCCACACACGGGCCAGATTGGCGGCGCTGGCCGGGCTGTCGCCGACCGTGACGTGGGCTCCGCATGCTTTCAAGCGGCGGATCACCTGACGCACGAGCGCTGGATGGGTGGTGACCGCCTGCTCGGGTACGCGGTCGGTCAGCAGGTTGGGTTTGACCAGTACACGTCGCCCTGCCAACGTAGGATCGGCGAGCCAGCCGGTCATCTCCATGATCCGGTCCAGCGCCGGTTCCAGCGCGTTCTCGTAATTGTCACAGGCTGTCACAAAAACACGATCGTTCATGGAGTCAGCTTACCAAATCGAATGGGGCAAGAACAACACGTTCAAAGGGTAATCGGTGGGTGACAGGGGGTATGTGAGTTTAGTGCGAGTTTTGTGCGTGTCGTTTTATTCACTTCCTCACGGCGGTGGCTTGGGGTATATTCTTTTTGTGATGGCAAAAGGTTAATCAAGAAACCGGGAGTAAGCATGAACGCTGGATGGATGAAAAGAATCGGGTGTGCGGGTGTGCTGGCTATGGCGTGCTGCGCGGGAGCGGCACCGAAGCCGGTCATTATCAGCACGGATATTGGCGACGATATCGATGACACGTGGGCGCTTTCGCTGGCGCTGAAATGTCCGGAACTGGACATCAAGCTGGTGATCGGCGATTACGGTAATGCCACGGAGCGGGCGCGCCTGATCGCCAAAATACTTGAGGCCGCCAAACGCACCGATATTCCCGTGGGTGTCGGGGTGAGCAAGGGTGCGAAAGACGGTGCCCACAATCAATCCAAGTGGATCGAGGGATATGACCTTCAGCGTTATCCCGGCAAGGTGCATCAGGATGGTGTGCAGAAGTTGATTGATATCGTGATGACGTCGCCTGAGCCGGTCACGTTGATTTGCGTCGGGCCGCTTCCTAACATCGCCGAGGCGTTGCGGCGCGAGCCGCGTATCGCGCAGAAAGCCAAGTTTGTCGGCATGCACGGCAGCGTGCGGCGCGGCTACGGGGGCAGTGCCACGCCGAGCGCCGAGTGGAATGTGAGGGCCGATCCGGCTTCGTGCCGCGCCGCGCTGTCCGCGCCTTGGGATATTACGATCACCCCGCTCGATACCTGCGGCCTGATCCAACTCAAAGGCGAGAACTACGCGCGCCTCAACGCATCGACCGACCCCATTGTACAAGCGTTGCTGGCGAATTACCGGGCTTGGACGGATGCGCGGGCCGCCAGAGGTCAGAAAGGCCCTTCGCCGGACACGAGCAGCACCACGCTTTTCGATTGCGTGGCGGTTTATCTCGCCATCACGCAGGACCTGTGCGTGATGGAGAAACTCGGCATCCGCGTGGATGACGACGGGCACACGCGTGAGGACGCCTCCGCCCGTCAGATGAATGTGGCCATCGCATGGAAGGACCTGCCGGGCTTCGAGCGGTGGTTGGTTGAGAGACTTTGCAAGTAGCGGGCGAATGTCAGTCGCCGCATGCGTAACCGGTGGTAAGCAAGTGAAGGACAGTCGGGATGGATTCGAGAGGAGTGTTTCGTCTCAGGACGCTGAAAGGGGGAGAACGATGGCAACAGGAGTGAATGTGACGCGACGTGCGTTTATGAAAAAGGCCGCGGTGTCGGCGGCGGGGTTCTCGATCGTGCCGCGGTACGTGCTGGGCGGACCGGGGTTTGTCGCGCCGAGCGAGAAGGTCAATGTCGCGATCATCGGCACCGGCGGGATGGGGATGCGTAACGCAAAGGCCCTCCTGCATGAACCGGAAGCGCGTATCGTCGCGATCTGCGACGTGGCGGAACGCACCGACCTCACCGCCTATTGGTACCGCTGTCACGCGGGACGCCTACCGACTAAGGAGATGATTGAGAAGCACTATGCCGAGACGGTGCCCGGATACCGCTGTCCCGACTATGAGGATTTCCGCGTGATGCTGGAGAAGGAGAAGGGCATCGACGCGATCTTGTGCGCGACGCCGGACCATTCGCACGCGTTTATCACGACCACCGTGATGCGGATGGGGAAGCATGTCTACTGCGAGAAGCCGCTCGCGCACAATCCTTGGGAGTGCCGCCAAATCGCAAAGGTGGCCAAAGAGACGGGGGTTGCCACGCAGTTGGGTATCCACGGCCATTCAGAATCGGGCATCCGCATGGTTTGCGAATGGGTCTGGGACGGTGCCATCGGACAGGTGCGCGAAGTGCACGGATGGAGCCGTTCCCCGCGCTGGCGCAAGGAGCTTGGGAGACCCGCCGAGACACCGCCTGTGCCGGCCGGCTTCAACTGGGATCTGTGGCTGGGGCCGCGCGAATTCCGCCCGTACCACCCCGCTTATGCGCCGTACGTCTGGCGCGATTGGTGGGCGTTCGGGACCGGCTCGCTGGGCAATCTGGCTGTTCATAATTTAGACGGCGCGGTCTGGGCGTTGAATCTGGTGCATCCCACCAGTGTCGAGGCCGTCACGACCGGCGGGGTCGACAGTGAATCTTCTGGTTTTGGCGGCATGTACACGTTTCGCTTTGGGGTGCGCGGCGACCTGCCTCCCGTGAAGATGACGTGGTATGACGGCGGATTGCGGCCGCCTTTCCCTGAGGAAGTTGATTCCGACGATCTCCGCCAGCGTCTGGGTGATGGCGGCGACGGGATGCTGCTGGTTGGTGAAAAAGGTTACATCACGACCGCCTCAAACTGCCGCGCACCCCGCCTGTTGCCGCTGGATCTGCACAAGTCGTACAAGCGTCCCGATCCGACCATTCCACGTGTCAAGGGCCATCACGCGGATTGGTTGTCGGCCTGCAAGGGCGGGACGCCCGCCAGCGCGAACTTCGAGTACGGCGCGCGCCTGACTGAACTGATCCTGTTGGGGAATGTCGCGTTGCGCACGGGCAAGAGGATCCAGTGGGATCCTGTCGCCATGCGCGCCACCAATGCGCCCGAAGCCGATGCGTTCATCAGGGAAGAGTGCCGCAAAGGATGGGAGATCGTTTAAGCGTTGAAGGATACGAGGAGAACGAAATGAAGAACATGAGATGCCTGTGGGCGGCGGTCCTCTGCGCGGTCGCAGTGACGCACGCTGAGCCGGTGAAATTGATTTTTGACACCGATATGGGAAATGATACCGACGACCTGATGGCGCTGTGCATGATCCACACGTTGCAGTCACGCGGCGCGGTTGATCTGCTGGCGGTGACCATTACGAAAGATCACCCGCAGGCCGCTGCGTTCGTGGATGCGGTCAACACCTTCTACGGACGGCCCGACATTCCGATCGGAGTGGTCAAGGGCGGCGTAACGCCCGAGCCCGGTAAATTCAATCTGCTGGCCGCAGCCAAGAACGAGGACGGGAGCTTGCGTTACCCGCATGATCTCACCTCCGGCGAGCAGGCCCCCGAAGCCACCGGCCTGATCCGCAAAATCCTGGCCGCCCAACCGGACCAAAGCGTGTCGCTGGTGCAGGTCGGGTTCTTCACGAACTTCCAGCGCCTGCTGGATTCGCCTGCTGACGTGCATTCGCCGCTCACCGGCAAGGAACTGATCGCGAAAAAGGTCAAGGTGCTCTCGCTCATGGCGGGTTCTTTCCAGCCGATCAATTGGAAAACGCGCCATCTGGAATACAACGTGATCAAAGACATCCCCGCCGCGCAGAAGTTGGCGAAAGAGTGGCCGACGCCGATGCTTTGGAGCGGGTTTGAAATCGGGATCGCGGCAGCCTATCCGTACGAGTCGATCGAGCGGGATTACGTCTACATGAAGCACCATCCGTTGCCCGAGGCCTACGCGCTCTACTCACCGAAGGGCCACAACCGGCCGACGTGGGATCCCACCGCGCTGCTGGTTGCGGTCTACCCCGACCGCGGCTATTTCACGCTCTCACCGGTCGGCACAGTAACAGTCGAAAACGACGGAGGCACCCTGTTTACGCCGGGTAAAGGACGCGACCAGTTTCTCTCGATGAATGCGGAACAGACCGAACGCGTGCGCGAGGCGATCGTGCAGCTTTGCGTGGCACCGCCGACGCATGTCGCCGCCCCCAAACGTTAGGGCCTTACGGCTCGACAAGCACGATAAAAAACAAGCTGATCCATAGCCCAAGGCAAGCGAAGCGCAGCCCCGGGCTATGGCACATCCGGCCCTCTGGGCCGGCGGGAGGACGGGCTTAGTCCTCGTCGTCGTCCTTGCGGTCCTTGGCCGCTTCGGCGATGACCTTTTGCGCCACGTTAGAAGGCACGATGTCGTAACGGTCAAACTCCAGCGTGAAGGAGCCCTGGCCGCCGGTGAGAGAGCGCAACTCTGCCGCGTACTTGAAGAGTTCGGCGAGCGGCGCCTCGGCCGAGATCACCTGGATACCCTCTTCGGCGTCCATGCCCAGCACGCGACCGCGCTTGTTGGGCATGTCACCGCTGATCGCACCCATAAAGGCCTCGGGGATCGTGATCTTCAGGCGCATGATCGGCTCAAGCAGCACGGGCTTGGCCTTGGTCATGGCGTCGCGGAAGGCGCGCATACCGGCGATCTTAAAGGCGATTTCCTTAGAGTCGACCGGGTGATAGGAGCCGTCGTAGACCTCAACGTTGACGTTCTGCACCAGATAACCGGCGACCGCGCCAGCTAACTTGCCCTCCTCAACGCCCTTGAGCACGGCGGGGATGAAGTTGCCCGGGATCGAGCCACCCACGGTCTTGTCGACAAACCACTCGCCCTCCTCGTCCTCGCTGCGGGGGAAAATACGTAGGTAGACCTCGCCGAACTGTCCGGCGCCACCCGACTGCTTTTTGTGGCGGTAGTGGCCTTCGCCTGAGGCGGTGATGGATTCGCGGTAAGGCACCTTGGGCGTCGACAGGGTGACGTTCACGTTCGTCTGCGATTTCATCAAAGCGACCGCCACGTCGAGGTGCACGTCACCGAGTCCCTTCAGCAGCGCCTGCTTGGTCTCGATCTGCTTTTCGTAGTGCAGCGTGGGATCGCTGTCAAGCAGACGGTGGATCGCGGTCGAGAGTTTGTCCTCGTCGGCCTGAGTCTTGGCTTCTACAGCCATGAACATGACCGGTTGCGGCAAGTCGAGATCCGGCATGCGCACCGTCGATCCGGCGGCAACGAGGGTGTTGCCGGTCTTGGTGTTTTTCAATTTGGGAATCGCCACGATATCGCCGGGGCCAGCCTTGGTGACGGGGGTCTGTTTCTTGCCGACCACGTAGATCATGGAGGAGATGCTCTCCTTGGTGTCGGTGGAAGTGTTCTGCACACTCATACCGGTGGTGAGCGTCCCGGAGATCACGCGGACGTAGCTGAGCTGGCCGAGGAACGGGTCAACCGCCGTACGCCAAACTTGCGCCACGGCGGGCGCGTCCGGATCGGAAGCCAGTTCGTTGCCCTCGGTGTCGCGATAAACGCGGGCACCGGGGGCCGGCAACAGGCGGCAGATGCTGTCTAGCATCTCGGTGACACCGACATCCTTGAGCGGGCAGACCGTGTAGATCGGGTTGATGCTACCTGAATGGATGCCGTTAACGAGTCCCTTGCGAATATCGGCAGGCTCCAGCGAACCCTGCTCGAAATACTTTTCCATGAGGGCTTCATCGGTTTCGGCGGCGGATTCGGCCAGACCGTCGCGGATCTCCTGGAGCGGCCCCGGCAGATCGTCAGTGTCAAGGAGGTTGATCACCGCGTTGGCGTCGGTGGGTGCAGTCACGGGCACGCAGTTCACGCCGAATGCGTCGCGGATCGCGGCGACGGTCTTGGCGAAATCGGTATTGTCCTTGTCGAGCCCGGTGATCACAAAGGCGACGGAAGCCAGACCGCCATCCTGGCAGTATTTCCATGCGCGGCGGGTGCCGACCTGTACCCCAGAGGCGGCATCAACGGTGATCAGCGCGAAATCGGCGGCACGTATGGCACCTTGGATTTGACCGCAGAAGTCCATGAATCCGGGTGAATCGGTGAAAACGATCTTGTACTCGTCATTTCCGATCTTGTGCGTTGCCGTGAAGCTTTTGGCGAAGATGGTGATCTTGCGGTTCTTCTCTTCATCGGAGGTGTCCGCGACACTGGAGCCGTTCGCGACGAGGCCCATGCGATCGTTCAGCCCCAGCTTGAAGGCGATAGCATCGGTGAGGGTGGTCTTTCCGCTTCCGCTATGTCCGAGAATGACGAAGTTCCGGACGTTTGACACAGATGTTTCACTCATACAAATTGATCCATACACTGGGGCGGCCCTCTAAAGGAGGGCCTCCTGGGTTAAAAAGCTCCGATCGAATATCACCCCCGTGATATTCCTAACTGGAACGTAGACAATTACTATGACAAATCGGTCATTCGGAAGCAAGGACGGAATTTGGATGGTTTTTGGCGAATGACGGCAATATCGGAGCGCGTTTGCCGTTCAAATTAGACGGGAGACAGGAGAAGACGATGAAGACAAAACACAAAATGGGTCTGATTGTCGGAGCATTGGTCTGCGCGCTGACCGGTGCCGGGATGGAGCATCTCAGGCACCGTTTGTTGACGGCAACGCCGGTACCTGATAGCGCTGATGTCCAAGAAACCGTCCGCGCACCGCAAGCGCCGGTCCGCGTTGTGACCGTTCGTGACGAAAACGCGAAACGCGATGCCGATGCGTTACGTCGGCGCGTGAGTGAGCTGGAGAAGGCTTTGTCCGAGCGTGACACGGCGCGCGCACAGCAGCCGGAACAGCCGCAAAAGGTCGAGGCCGAGGCGAGCCGAGAGCGCGGTGAGGATCGTGGTCGGCGTCGCTCGTGGGAAGAGCGGATGGAAGAGATGCGGCGCGAGAATCCCGAGCAATATGCCGAGATGCAGCAGCGTCGTGAGGAGTTCCGCCAGAGTATGGAGCGGCGCGCGCGCGACCGCGAAGATTTTCTTGATGCGGTTGATGTCGCAGGAATGACGCCCGAGCAGCGACAGAACCATGAGCAACTGCTGGCCACCGTGGCACGCGTGAACACGCTGATGGCGGATATGATGGAAAACGGCCGTCCACGCGGCGAGATGGGCGAAGCAGCACGGAATGAGATGCGCGAGGCCATGATGGCGCTGGGGCCGCTCTACGACTCAGAACGCCGCTACTTGCTGGAGGCGACCGCAAAGTCGCTCGGGTACTCAGGCAGCGAGGTCCAAGCATTCACGGAGCACATCCAGATGATCTTTGAGCATACCTCCATGATGCCGCCGGGCGGTTTCGGGCCGCGCGGCGGTAGAGGCGGCCCGCCGCGCGGTGGCCGATAAACTCCTAAATCCCACATCCTAAATTCTCCTTCAAGGTGCGATTCAACCGCGTTGAATCGCACCTTGAAGATTTTGCCCCGTGTTGGCACAATGGTATCGGGTTTTTGTTGGGGTCTACGTGAGGTAACGGGGTGCTGCCTTATGGGCCATGGGTCCGCGCAAATTGAAAAGGGTTGTCAAAACGGCGATGTCGTCTACTATCTCGGCCGCGCATGCCGGCTCTGCGTGAAGCACTCGGTCTGGAAGCGGGTCACGCTGGAGTCGGATGTCCTGCATGTGACGCTGGCGCACGACACGGATGGCGCGCGCGTCAAACGACTGGTCGATGATTGGTTTGTGCAACAGGCGCGTGAAGAGTTGCCGCGCTATTTCGCCGAGGCCGTGGAACGGCACGGCTGGCGGTTGCGAAATGCGCGCGTGCCGCTCGTGATGCGTTCGCCTGACCAGCCGCAGGGCTTGCGCCTGACGGTGCGTCCGATGAAGTCACGCTGGGGGAGCTGTTCGGTGGACGGCCATGTGACATTGAATGCTGAGCTGGTGCGTCTGCCGCATCGGCTGATCGAATATGTGGCGGTGCATGAGCTGTGTCATCTGGTTCACCATAACCATTCGGCGGTGTTTTATTTTCAACTGGCGAGTTGTCTGCCGGATTGGCGGCAACGCCGCGCTGAACTGAAGACGATTGCGCTCGAGGAGGCGCGCTAAAACATGAAGACGGTGTTGCAGGTGCTGGAGGCGACAGAGGGCGGCACGCGCCGTCATCTGCGCGATTTGGTGGGGGCGCTCGATCCGTCGGAATTTCGCTGCGCCTTGGCTGTCGCGTGTCGGCGTGATCCCGATTTCCAGAACGATCTGATGGCTTGGCGCGCGCGCGGTCTGGATGTCACCGAACTGGCGATGCAGCGTGGCCTGTCACCGCTGGCCGACCTTGCCGCGCTCACGGGACTGGTTCGTTGCGTGCGGCGCGTCCGTCCGGATCTGATTCACGCGCACAGCGCCAAAGCCGGCGCGCTCGCACGGGCCGCAGGATGCTTCTGCCGTGTGCCGGTTGTCTATACCCCTCACGCCTTTCCGTTTTTGATGGCGTGCGGGCCGCGCCAGCGCGGGTTTTATCGGTGGGTCGAGCGGCTGGCCTGCCGAAAGACGGCGACGATCATCGCAGTGTCCAGCGAAGAGGAGACCGCCGCGTTGGCGCTGGGCTATCCGCCTGAGCGGGTGGTGCGCATTCCCAACGGCGTGGCTCCCGTTGAAGCCGGGGAGATCATCATCCGCGACACGGCCTCGCTGCGGATCGGATTCATGGGGCGGCTGGCGTATCAGAAAGGGCCGGATCTTTTGCTGGAGGCAATGTGTGAGGTCGCCGTTCGTCTGCCGCATGTGCAAACGGTATTCTACGGCGATGGCGCGATGGCGGCAGAGCTACGCGCGCGCGCCGAGCAGACGCCGCTGGCCGGCCGTGTGAAGTTCGCCGGTTCGTCTGCGCAGTCGGATGCGGTCAAGCTGTTGCGCGAAATGGATATCGCCGTGTTGCCGTCGCGCTGGGAGGGATGCCCGTATGTCCTGCTGGAGGCGTTTCAGGCGGGCGTGCCGGTGGTGGCGGCAGAAGTGGGTGGCGTGACCGATCTGGTGCGGAACGGTGAGAACGGCCTGTGCGTGCCGCCCGAAGATCCTACGGCACTTGGCGACGCCTTGCTCACCCTGTTGCGCAATGCAGACCTGCGGCGTAAATTGGCCGAAGGGGGGCGCGCGACGCTTGCTTCATTTACCTTGGAGCAGATGGTCAGTCGCGTGGAGCAGGTGTATCGCGACGTGTGCGGCGCGCCGCCCAACGCGGCCGCAGCGCGGTGACAAGAGCCGCCGCGATCAGTAGCGAACCGGCCAACAGGCCGGGGACGCCGGCCGATTCCTTGAAGAGGCAGAGCGAGACCGCGACGCCCAGCGGAATCTTGAGGTTGTTCATGACAGCCAGCACACCACCCGGCACACGGCGCGCGCCGCGATTCCAGAAGAGATAACTCACGCCCGAAACCACTACGCCCAGATAGAGCAACACGGCGGCCTGGGACACCGTGGGCACGGGCGCGACCGTCAGGGCGTCGCGCAGGCCAAATGGCGCCAGAGCGGCAAAGCCCCCCAGATAGAGCCAGAAGCTGACGCGGTGATCCGGCGGCGGTTGCGGCATGCGGGCCATTACCTCGCGGTAGGCAATCTGCCCCAGGGCGAAGCAGAGATTGGAGGCTTCGACCAGCAGAAAGCCGATCAGCGGCGCTTCGGAGGAAACGCCGCGCCAGAGGATCACGCCCGCCCCGACCACGGCCAGCAGCGCAGCCGCCAAGTTGGTGAGGCAGAAGCGGCGAGCGACGATGTCGCTGGTCACCGCCACATAGACCGGTGTCATCACGGTGAAGAGCGCCACCTCGTGCGACTTCAAATAACGGAAGCTCGCCATGTACGTCAACGACATGAGACCGAATTGCAACGCGCCGACGGCCACAAGCGCCAAGCCGTTACGCAGCGACACGCGTGCGGCAAACGGCAGAAACAGCAATGCAGCAATCGCCAGACGGATCGCCGCCAGCCAAGCCGGTGGCAGCCCTGCCAGCAGGTTGCCGATGAGGCCGAACGAAAAGCTCCAGATTAAGGAGGCTGCGACGAGTAAGAACATGGGGATCGCAACATCTCGGGTTTTTGAATCCACAGATTACACAGATTACACAAATTTTTTTGGGGCAGCGCACTTCCAGACAAACTAATGCACTAATGCACTAATTAACTTGGGTCGCGGGCTTTGCTCGCGTTAGAACTGATACTGAAACGCCGCTTGCACGGAGAGCCAGTCGCGGTCTTTATAGAGCTGGTCGAAATCCGTGTTCCGCCGCGGGCGTCGGTCGTACCGGCTGAAACAAGGGCCGATATCGAGTTTGATGGCGGAGCGGATGCCTTGCCGACGCACGCCCAGTCCGGTCTGATAGGTTTTGAGCGGCGGCGCGGCGGCGTCATTGGCAACGCCGATGTCGACTTCACTCGTGTCTTCATAGTAGCGCCCAAACACGCCGGCGAACCAGATACCGCGCCAGTCCCGTTCAATCGCCGCGCTGATCGATTTGGCGGAAAACTTCGGCCTTTCCCTCGCGTAACTGACAGTCATCCGCGCGACCCAATCTTCCGCAAGCGCGTAATTGGCTGAGCCTTGCAGGGTTGTGCGTGTCTCCCGATCTGTAGTCTCATCAACCCGGCCTTCCAGCAACGTGCGGAGACGGCGCGTCAGCACGTTTTCAAACGACAGACGGGCGCCGACCGTCTCATAGTCGTCGCGCAGTCTGACAAGCGGTGGTCCCCCTTGATATCCCGGCGAAACTTTGTCGTACTGATAGGAGACGCCCGCATCCATGAATCCGGCGTCGGGCAGGTATTCCCAGCGCAGGCTTGGCGACACGTTGCAGCCCCACGGATCGGCATCCCGGTATCCCAGGCGGTCCCTGAATTTGAGGCGGTTGTATTCATCCATCCACAATGCGCGATAGGTTGAAAAGCCGTCGTAGGCGCCCCCGTCCAACTTCAGCGTGAGGGCGTCGTTCAGATCGGCGCCGACGCTTCCCTGAACGGCATAGTAATCTTCAGTCAATCGTTTGCGCCGTGTGCCGTCAATGTGCGTGGTTCTGAAATCCATCCAGGTCGGCCGATACGAGACCGCCAGACTGAACTCAGAGGCCGGACGCTCCTGCCGGTACTCCGCCATGAAATCCGCGACGCGAATATCCGAGGCGAGCATTGCCGCCACATCCAGCGTGGTCTCGTGAGTGACAAGGTCTGTCGTTTCCAACGGCGGCAGGGCACCACCGGGCTCCTGCGCGGTCTCGGCCGGAGCGCCGGTTGGGGCGCGCGGCGGTTCAGGTTTTCCGGTGATCGCATCGATCGCGCCGCGCAATTTTCGCAAGCCTTCGTACTTTTCCTGACGCAGCACGACCCGGGGCGTTGCAGCGCTGGGGCCTTTGGCAGTGGCATCAACGAGCACCAGATAGGGCAGGCTGGTACCGCCATACGCCTCCAGCAGGGTGCCTTCAGGATCATCCAGTACCATGCCAAGTTCGGTTTTTCGCAGGAACGCCTCCATGTCTGACTCGTCGGAGATCTCGCTGTTTATCGCGATGACCTGCACAGCAATACCGTGCGGATTGCCCGCGCGGGCCGCATAGTATTCCTGAATACCGGTTTCAAGCTCCCACGAAACGCGGACGCAATCCCCGCAGTTGGCATTGAAAAAATCGAGCACAACAATTTGCCCGCGAAAGTCATTGAGGCTGACCTCTTCTCCCGTCTCCAACTGCGGGCGGGTGAAAGGCGGGGCAACTTCCTGTGCGCACAACATGTCCGTTTTTAGCAACGCCAACACCGATGCCACGAGCGTTATCGCAAGAGACTTTTGCAAAACCCTCTGCGCGCAGACGTGGCACGTGCATCCTGCCCGTGTTCCATGGGCGGGACGCCCATGCCACGAAGGAGTTCGCAAGAGCCGCGCAAAAAAACGTTTCATCACAAACCATCGCATGTCGGACTCCCCAATTTACAGACTGCACGCAGAACACGCGCCGCCGCTTGATTGACCGCCCACCGATGAGGCCGAGCTGGATTCAAACTGTGTGAGCAACCGGTTCAGCGGGTTAAACATCGGTGCTTTCTGGAATTGCATGTTGGGTTTAGAGACCAGCCGCTGCTGCTCAGCGGGCACATGCGCACATCCCGCCAGCATCAGGGTGACACCCATCAGCACTGCCACCGAACAGCAGATACGCCGGCGCGGGTCTTTGCCTCGTATTTCGGTTTTGTGCGTGTAATAATCAGCCATCGACAATTCTCCATGACACTTTCAACTGCGTCCAAAACAAAAAAACAATCATTTCATATTCTGTGTCATTCGTCCATGAGTTTGTTTGGGACCGCGCGATCGCGGTTGGTGAAATCCTTGTTTAAAAACGACACTTGTTCAAAGGGTCTGAACGTGGCAATATGGTGAACATGAATAGCTTGAACGTCCGGACGGAGCTTGTCGAGGCGATCCGGCTTGATCTCGTCGGATCCGTGAATTTTTCATATCACCCAGGGTAACCCATGACCATCTCCCACAAAAACATCCTCATCGCATGCATTTTTCTGGCTGTGTCGTGCTTGGTACCGGATGCGAGGGCGGCGACGCCTGAGGTCATGGTTTACGACAGCGCCCCTCCGGTAGCCTCGCGCCTGTCTCCGGCCAGTTCCAACATATTCGTTCTGCCGGGGGCATCACAGACCTTCACGGTGCGCGGAACGGATGTCAACGGCGACCTGCGCGGTGTGGAGTGGTATGTGAATGGCACACAACAGGTCAGCCGCTTGACGCTATCAGGCGGCGAGGCGAATGATGTCTGGAGTTATACGTTTCCGGAGGCGGGCACATACACGGTCGAGGCCCGTGTTTTCGATTCACTCGGTGCCTATTCCAGTCCGTCTGCCCAGTGGAGCGTGAGCATTCAGCCGCGCTCGCGCGGCATGTATGTGGATAGGGTTAATCAGATTCTCAGTAACTCGGACTTGACGGTGGCTCTACTGGAGTATGCCAAGCGCAATGCCATCACGTACCTGGTGCTCTATGTGGGAGGCTACCCGCTGGGAGCGAGTATGGATGCTTTCGTGCAACTTGCAAAATCCACCTGCGGTGTAAAAGAGATTGGCTTTATTGGCGGCCGTACGGCGGACTTCGATGCCTTCCAAAGTTACAACAGTTCGTACGTAGGAAAGGCCGACGTCTTTAACCTTGAGTATGAGTTCTGGAATCACACACCGCGCGATTTTGATCAATTCAAGACGCTGCTTCAACATATGCGGATAGCAAGCGCCCCCTCTTCCGCGAAGGTGGAGACCTATATCGGGTGGCCTACAGACGCTGAGATTGTGGAACTGGCCGGACTCGTTGACCGGCTTTTGCTGCATTGTTATGTCCGCACCCCCTCAAACGCCTATAATTATGCCAAGTCCCGGCTGTATGCGCTCAGCGGGGGGCCATTGAACCTGACGATCTGGCCTATCTTTTCGGCGGAGTCTTCGAGCTATTATGCGGATCAGCCATTCATGGGCGATTGGCTGGTGTCGCATAGTTTCAACGAGGCCGAAGCGATCTTCATGGACGCCTACAATGACGACACGGATGCCCGCAAGTGTGAGGGTGGCGTATCTGGCTTTCAGTATTACTCGTACGACTACATCCGCAAAATCATCAAGGACAAGCGAGGGGTTTCGCTTTCGATTACGACGGACCGATCTTGCGCACCTTCGACGGCCTCAAGATACTGACGCGGGCAAAGCCCGCAACCCGATTCGATTTCACACAAAGGTCACAAAGGCCACAAAGTTTTCCATTGTTGCGCGCCACTCAGATGCCACCCTCCAACCTTCGCGTCTTTGCGCCTTCGCGTGAAACAACCGGGCAGCGCTTTTACTCTCACGATCGCGAGCCGCTGCATGGTCGCAATATCGGGAAGCATGCTTGCGGGTATACGCTAAAAAAGATATAGTCTTTCCATTCATTTTTTGAGCAAGGCAAACTATTGTGATTGAATTTGATGTTGTAAAAGAACGTCTGGGGACGATGCACGAGGGGCTCGCGGAGATGCGCGGCTATCTGGACGTCGACAACCGTCGTACCATTCTTGGTGAACTCGAAGCGCGTGCGGCACAGCCTGATTTTTGGGATGACCAGAACGCCGCCAAGGAGGTTATCGGCAAGACGAATGCCCAACGCGCGTTTGTGAAGCCTTTTGATGAACTGACGCGCCTCATTGAGGATGGCGAGGTGATGCTCGAACTGGCGGAGGCGGAAGACGAGGGCGAGCAGCGGCAACAGGCCTTGGCTGACTTGGAGCAGACGCTTGACCGGGCCGACGTGATGATGGCGAAGTTGCGGATGCAGTCGCTGCTCGGCGGCAAGCTGGATGCCTGCAACGCCTATCTCACGCTCCATTCCGGCGCGGGCGGCACGGAGTCCTGCGACTGGGCCGATATGCTCTTCCGGATGTACCGGATGTACTGTGAGGACAATGGCTTCGAGGTCGAGATGCTCGATTTTCAGCCGGGAGACGAGGCGGGGATCAAGTCGGTTACGTTCTTGGTCTCCGGGTCGTATGCCTATGGGTATCTGAAAGCGGAGCGCGGCGTACACCGTCTGGTGCGCATCAGCCCGTTCGACGCCAACAAACGGCGTCACACCTCTTTCGTGTCGCTGGATGTGGTCGCCGAACTGTCGGACGAGATCGAGGTGGAAATCCGGGACGAGGATCTGCGGATCGACACCTACCGGTCGGGCGGCGCGGGCGGCCAGCATGTGAACAAGACCGACTCGGCGGTGCGGTTGACCCACTTGGAGACCGGCATCGTGGTGGCCGTGCAATCGGAACGTTCGCAACACAAGAACAAGTCCAGGGCCATGAGCATGCTGAAGGCCAAGTTGTACGAGTATTACGAGGACAAGAAGCGCAAGGAGATGGAGCGCTTTTACGGTGAAAAGGGCGAGATCGCGTGGGGTAGCCAGATCCGCTCCTATGTCTTTCAGCCGTACACGATGGTGAAGGATCACCGCACGGATGAACAGACGTCAAACGTGCAGGCGGTGATGGACGGGCAGATCCAGCCATTCATTGAGGCGTATCTTAGGCAGAATGCCCAAAAGGCGTAATCACGACATGAGGAAAGGTGGCGTGCAAATGACGATTGAGCAGGCAAAGAAGGTGTTGGCGAAGGCGGACCAGACGCATGTGTTGCGTTTTTGGGATACGCTCAACGCCGCGGAGCGCGATGCGCTGCTGGCACAGATCAACGAGATCGATTTCAATGAAGTCGCCCGCATGCAGCGCATGCTGACCGACAAAAGCACTGGCTGTGCCGTGACCCCGCGTCCGGCACCGGTCACGAAGTGGACCCGCCGCAAGTACGATGAGGCGTTTGCTGTCGGCGAGGAGCAGTTGCGTAGGGGGCGTGTGGCGGTTCTGCTGGTGGCGGGCGGCCAGGGGTCGCGGCTGGGGTACGATGGGCCGAAGGGCGCGTACGGGATCGGTCCGGTCTCGGACATGCCGCTTTTCTACTTCCACGCGCGCAAGATCGTCAGGCTCATTCACCTGTACGGCAAACCCGTGCCGTTCTACATCATGACGAGCGACGTGAACGATGCCGCGACGCGCGCTTGTTTTGAGGATTACGACTACTTCGGGCTGAATCCGGAGGACGTGATTTTCTTCAAGCAGGGGGTGTGGCCTGCATTGGATGCCGAAGGGCGCTTGATACTCGAAGCGCCGGGGCGGATATTTGTCAGTCCGGACGGCCATGGCGGCACGTTGACCGCGCTCGCCAAAAATGGCTGTTTGGATGATATGACCGCGCGGGGCATCCGCAGCGTCTTCTATTTCCAGGTGGACAACCCGCTGGTGGATATCGCCGATCCTGCTTTCATTGGTCTTCACATGTTGCAGAGCGCCGAGTTGTCGTTGAAGCTCTGTCTCAAGAGTTCGCCGACGGAGAAGATGGGCCAGGTCACGTTGCTCGACAACGGACGCATCGGCATGATCGAGTATTCTGAGTTGACGCCGAAGCAGGCTGCGCGCTTCAAGTATGGCAGCCCGGCGATCCATGTTTTCTCGCTGGCGTTTCTGAAACGCATGGCGCGCAAAGACATGCCGCTGCATCTGGCGCACAAGAAAATTCCCTGCGTGAATGATGCGGGACGTCCGGTCACGCCGAAGGAGCCGAACGGCTACAAGTTTGAGAAGTTCATTTTCGATGTGCTGCCCGATGCGCGCAAGGTGGTCTGTCTGGCGTTCGACCGGGATGACGAGTTCTCGCCGGTCAAGAACGCGACCGGTGATGATTCGCCGGCGACCTGCCGCATGGCGTTGCAGGCGAAGTGGCGGCGTTGGCTCGCGGAAGCGGGCGTGACGGTGCCGGAGTCGATCCCAGTCGAGATTGATCCGGCCATCGCCAACGGTGCGGACGAATTGAAGCAGGGCCTGATTTTTGGATAGGAAGAAAGGGGTTTATGAGACCAGTTGTTTTGATTATTCGTGATGGATGGGGGATCAACCCCCGTGAAGAAGGAAATGCTGTTTTTGCCGCGCAGACGCCGGTCATCGACCGCCTGAAGGCGCGCTATCCGTGGACGCGCCTGGCGTGCAGCGGCGAGGCGGTGGGCCTGCCCGACGGTTATCAGGGCTCCAGCGAGGTTGGCCACCTTAACATGGGCGCGGGGCGCGTGGTGATCCAGGAGTTGAAGCGCATTGATGACGGCCTGAGCACCGGCGAGTTGTTCACCTCGCCGAAGTGGGAAGGGCTGATTGCAAATTGGAAGCAGAACAACAGCACGTTGCACTTCATGGGGCTGTTGCAGGATGAGGGCGTGCATGCGCATCAGGAGCATCTGTTCAAGCTGATGCGGCGCGCGCGCAGTGAGTTCCCCGAGGGACGCATCGTGATCCATCCGTTCCTGGATGGCCGCGATACGCCGCCACGCAGTACGCTGGAGTATATCGCGCGCTTGCAGCAGGAGATGGACGCGGTCGGCAATTGCGTCATTGGCACGGTTCAGGGGCGGTACTACGCCATGGATCGCTCCAAGAATTACGGGCTCACCGACATCGCCTATGCGTGTCTCGTCGGAGCGGAAGGCCGCGCGGCGGCGAGTGCTGTCGAGGCGGTGCAGGAGTCGTACGACAAAGATCAGACGCCGGACAAGACGCCGATGGTGGATGAGTACATCCCGCCGTACGTCATCGCCGGGTATGCGGGCATGAAGGACGGCGATTCGGTGATGCACGTCAACTACCGTCAGGATCGCGCGATCCAGTTGACGCAGGCGTTTGTCTGCGATGATTACCAAGGTACACGCAAGGTGCGGCCGCGCCTCACATACTTGGGGTTCACCCGCTATTGGGACGCGTTCAAAGATTATCTGTTGGGCGCCATGGGCGGGGACGGCGGGATGGACAACCTGCTGGGCGAGGTGATCTCGAAGGCGGGCTTGCGTCAGCTCCGGATCGCGGAGACGCAGAAGTTCCGCCACGTGACCAGTTTCTTCAACGGCAAATCCGTCCTGCCGTACGAGGGCGAAGAGCAGGTGGACGTGCCGAGCCGTTTCGATCCGGCGACCTTTGCGAGTCATCCTGAAATGGACGCCTACAACGTGACCGAGGAGCTGTTGCGCCGCTTGCAGGACAATCCCTATGCGTTTGTCGCCGTGAACTATGCCAACTGTGACATGGTCGGGCATACGGGCGATCCCGATGCGGCGCGACGGGCGGTCGAGGTGGTGGACGAATGTATCGGCAAGTTGCTGCCGCGTCTGTTTGAATTGGACGCGCACATTCTGATCACGGCGGACCACGGCAATGCGGAGCAGATGAAAGATTACGCGACCGGCATGGTGAAGACCAGCCACACGCTCAATGACGTCGAGTGCCTCTACGTTGCGAAGGATGCGCCCGGCGTGACGCTTGTCCCGTCCGGCAAGCTGTGTGACATCGCGCCGACCGTGCTGACATTGTTGGGGTTGGATGTTCCTTGTGAGATGACGGCACGTTCGCTCATTGCGGAACGGCCAGATTTGCCATGATTGACATGATTGGGATGCTGTACGCGGCGTGGCGGCAAAATTTGGAGTGCGGTGACAAGAGCCGCGCTGTGCGCGGGTCGCGGCACCGCTTTCTCTCCGCGCCGTACGCGGAGACACACTTAGTCTCAACACCCAGTCGATTGCCCCAGCGACGAAGTGTCTCGACGAGGTGTGTTGGACGAAGTGTAGGGACGAAGTGTGCCTTGCGCTTTCTGGTTTTATCCACAGATTTACGCAGATTTTTCTTTTTTGTCTTTGACCGCAGGATGGGAGGGACGAGCGTCTGCTCGTCCGCGGGTAAGCAGACGCTTGCCCCTCCCGGCGCTCCGCGCGCCTGGATGCCGTACACGTTCACAGCGCAGCGGTTCGCGTGCATGGGCAGTTCCGCCCATGAAACACGGGCAAGATGCCCGTGCCACACCTCTGCGCCTCTGCGTCTCTGCGTTAAAAAACGCTCAACTTTTTGCGGGCGGGGACGCCCGCGCTCCCGACTGCGTACACACAAAACACGCACTCGACTCGCATGCTCCCTGTCGCTAACCGATTGTTTGTGAACCGCCTAACAAGAGAAGGGGGAAATTGTTGTGGTTAGACGGAGAATGTTCGCTATGTGGCTGGCCTGTTTCGGGCTTGCCTCGATGTCGGCATGGGGGGTGATCCAGTTTGACAACCGGTATTACAGCCCACGTAATCGCGAGAGGCCGATACGCAAGTCGACGTCGCTGATCATTCTGCATACCACGGAGGCACCCTCGCGTAGCGCGTTGCGAAAATTGAGCGACCTTGGCGAATGCCACTACTGTATCGATGAGGGTGGTCGCGTTTACCGCATCATCGACCATCGGCGCGAGGCCTACCACGCGGGGCGCAGCATGTGGAACGGCCGTCCCAACGTGGACGGGTTTTCAGTCGGTATCGAAGTGTGCGGTTATCACAACAAGCCGCTCAACGCCGCGCAATACCGTGCGCTGGCGGACTTGATCGGCGAGGTAAAGCACATTTACAAGATCCCGGACCACAACGTAATTACGCACGCACATGTCGCGTATGGCGCGCCGAACAAGTGGCACAAGCGCAGTCACCGGGGACGCAAACGTTGCGGTATGATGTTCGCGTTGCCGTCCGTGCGCAACCGGTTGAACCTAAAATCGCGGCCGGCCTCTGATCCGGATGTCAAAGCGCGTAGGCTGGTCGTCGGTGATACCTATCTGTCGCAGGTTCTGTACGGCAAAGGGCCTGCGGCTTTGGCGGCAAGGCCTGTCGCAATCGCTAAAGAGGAGGGCAACGTGATCGTCAAAGGCCGCAGTGCGTGGGACATCGCCCGCGATGCGTACAATGACAAGACGACGCTCTACACCTTCCCGAACGGCACCAAAAAATTCGGCAATCAGATCGCCGACTTCAAACAACTGCCGGTCGGCACGCGGATCACGGTGCGCGCCGATGTTCAGGAAAACCGGACCGAGACCTATCAGGTGGTGGGTGTCAATGGTAAGGCACAGGACATCGCGGGGGACGAGGCCCGACGCCCTACAACGATCTATGTCCGTCCGGATGGCAAGTATGTGCGCGGCAGCCAACTCAGTCTTGAAGAGATCAAAAAACTGCCCTACGGCACCAAGGTGTTGGTGGGGTATTCGGTGGGGGGGCCGGTTACGGCGAAACGTTTGGCGACCGCGATTTGCGGTAACCGGTGGCGTTCACCGGATACGTTTTTCCTGATTGAAGGCGTGCTGGTACCGGGCAACAAGGTGGACGACGCCAAGATCCCGTCCGGCACGATGATTTTCTTTAAGAGCTGAGCGGGAAGTTCATTAGTTAATTAGTGCATGAGTGCATGAGTTGGTACGGCAGGCTAACTCCTTGCCTATAACTTGAGCGTTAAAAGTTGAACGTTGTGAGTTAAAAGTTTTTTAACTCTGAACGCTGAACGTCGAACTCTGAACTCTGAAGGTGAAAACTCCTAACTCCTAAATCCTAAATCCTAAATAAACTCTTACCTCTTACCTCTTACCTATTACTTCTCACCTCCTCGCTGTCGCTCCGCGAGCGTCCGCATGACAGCGTCGTAAATAATCTGCGGTGCCGCCATGCGTCCTTTGCCGGAGGTGCCGCAGGCGAGGTCGCCGGTGTCGGCGTCGACGAATGTCGCGCCGCGTGATTCGAGAAGGCGCATGTTCGCCTGCGTGGCAGGGTGATCCCACATGCCGGTGTTCATGGCCGGCGCAATCACGAGCGGCGCCCGCGTCGCCAGCGCGGTCGAGGTCAGAAGGTCATCTGCCAGCCCGTGCGCCAGTTTGGCGATCACATTGGCCGTGCACGGTGCGACAACCAGCACTTCCGCGCGTTCTGCCAGCGAGATGTGTCCGGGCACCCACTCTTCGGGCGCGTCGAACAAGCCGGTCGGCACTGGGTTGCGCGAGAGCGTGCGGAAGGTCAGCGGCGATACAAACTGTGTGGCCGCATCGGTCATGAGCACATGCACGGTGTGCCCGCCCTTGACGAATAGACGCGTCAACTCACACGCTTTGTAAGCGGCGATCGATCCCGTGACACCCAGTAGGATAGTAGACATGTTGTGTGGCCTCCGTTAGCGCCTTACGGCTCGACAAGCATAATGAAAAACAAGTAGTTTCCTCACACGAAGTCACGAAGGTCACGAAGGGTAATGGAATGGGTTGCCATGAAAAAACCTTTGTGTCCTTTGTGCCTTTATGTGAGATTGAATTGGGTTGCGGGCTTCGCCCGCATGGGTCAGATCAGTTCGGCTTTGGTGTTGATGATGTCGCACAGACGGCGAAACGTGGTGTCCAGATCGTCGTTGGTGACGTGGAACATGTATTCGCTGGCGCGTGCCATCTCTTTTTGCGCATTGCGGATGCGCTTGTCAATCACCTCGTTGGAGTCGGTCGCGCGGCCTTCCAAGCGCGCCTTCAGTTCCGCCATTGAGGGCGGCGAGATGAAGATGTCGACGAAGCCCTGTTTCAGCGGGTCATCGTCCGGAAGACTGCGCACGGTGTCGCGAATTTGTGCGGCGCCTTCGACGTCGATATCGAGCAACATGCACTGTCCCTCGCGCAGCACGTCATAAACGGGCTGCTTGAGCGTGCCGTAATAGTTGTCGTGCACCAAGGCGTGCTCAAGGAATGCGCCTTCGTCGATCATGCGCTTAAAGCTTTCCTCCGGCAGGAAGTAGTAATCCTCGCCGTCCTCTTCATTCATGCGCGGCTCGCGCGTCGTGCAGGAGACGGAGTAGCAGAGTTCGGGATAGTGCTGCAACAACAGATCACACAGTGTGGTTTTTCCGGCGCCCGACGGGGCGGAAAGTATGATGAATAACGGCTTCATGTCACTCGTTTCCCATTTACATGCGATCAGTGCGACGAGGGAACGGCGTCGACCGCATTTTCAAATTCTGACTGTAACTCTGACGGCAACAACCGAGCGTGCTTTTTATGGACATCCCGGCTGAAAAGGCTGTAAAGAACCGGAACCAAGATCAGTGTCACAATCGTTGAGAACGAGAGTCCACCGATCACGGTCACGCCCATGGGCTTCCAGGTCTCTGAACCTTCTCCACCTGCCAGTGCGAGAGGCATCATACCAAAAACTGTCGTGAGTGTGGTAATTAAGACCGGGCGCAAGCGCTGGCGTCCGCTTTGCCGGATGGCGTCGGTCATGTTTTCGCCGCGCGCGCGCAACGTGTTGATGTAGTCGACCAGCACAATGCCGTTGTTGACGCCGGTGCCGACCAGCAGGATGATGCCGATGAAACTGAACATGTTGAAGGTCATGTCGAAGGCATAGAGGCCGAGCAAAACCCCGGAAAAGGCAAAGGGTAACGCGAGAAAGATCACGAACGGATCGATGAGCGATTCGAACTGGGCGGCCATGACCATGTAGACGAGCACGAGGCCCAGGATGGTCAGCCCGATCAGGTCGGCGAACGCTTCGGCCTGCTCTTTGACCATACCGCCGTAGGTGATGTGTGTAGCTTCGGGCAGGACGATCTCCCTGGCAATACCTTCTTTGATACTGGCTACCACGTCGCCGATCGACCGCCCGAAGTAGTCGACCTCCACTTTCACCATGCGTTCCTGATCTTTGCGCTCGATATCAAGCGGCCCCAGATCCTGGGCCACCTCGGCGATGGAGTCAATGCGGACACGTCTACCGTTGGGCAGAACCACTTCCGAGTCCAGAATGTCTGCGAGTTGACTGCGGCGCGACTCCTTCAGACGCATGAAGATCCAGTACTCGTTTTCGCCTTCGCGGAAGTCAGAGGCCTCTTTACCGTAAAAGAGGGTGCGGACCGTTTCAACTACGTCTGAAACATTCAACCCGAGCGTCGCGATTTTGAGGCGATCCACCTGGACCAGTAGTTCCGGCTTGCCGTCGTCCATGCTGACGCTGGCGTCGCGGGCACCCGGCGTACGGTCGCACAGTTCTTTGATCTCCTCGGCGACACGGCGCGTCTGCTCAAGGTCATGCCCCAAGATTTCAATTACGATCGGCTGGCCGCCCCCGCTGAAACGCCCCATCTGACGATTGACGGTGCTCATGCTGGTCTTCACGAATTCCGGCTTGCTGCGTAGCGTGTCGAGCAAGCGCCGCCCGGCCTCACGCGCGGTGAAATCGCGTTGATCCATGGGAGTCAACTTGAATTCGACACGCCCGATGTGCGAGCCTTGGCGGCCCGAACCGAATTTTGAGTCGCCGCACCGCCAGCGCGTATTGATAATGTGTTCTTCGCCGATCAGGCGGATGCCGAGTTGGCGTGTTGCTTCGCAGATGCGGGCGGTCTCCTCGACACGCGTGCCGAGCCCGAGTTCGAAATTGACTGTCAGGTCGCCCGAGTCGGTGTCAGGCGTAAATTCGGAGCCGATGAGCGGAAAGAGCGCCAGCGAGAAGCAAAATATGGCGAAGGCCCCCACGCAGACCAGACCGCGCCAGCGCAGAGCCCAGCCCAGCAGGCGGGAGTAGGCCTCTTCGATCCGTGTGAGCATCGCTTCGCTTGTCCGGTAGAGCGCGCGCCCGATAAAACCACCGCCGATCGCGTCGCGGTCTTCCTTCAGCAAATAAGCGGCGAGCATCGGGGTGAGCATTAACGAACAAAAGAGACTTGCCATCAGTGTCACGGTGATGATGCCGCCGAGCTGGCCGAAGAAGATTCCGGCCATGCCGGTGACAAAGATCAGCGGCACAAAGACCGCCACGGTGGTCAAGGTGCTGGCTGAAATCGCGAGTCCGACTTCACTGGTCGCGTACAGGGCGGCTTCACGCAACTTGACACCACGACGCGTGTAGCTGTCAATGTTTTCAAGGACAACCACCGCGTTATCTACAACCATGCCGATTGCCACGGAGAGCGAGGAGAGCGAAATGATGTTGATCGTCCAGCCCCGGACGAACATAAAGAAAAACGCGATGATCAGCGAAAAGGGAATCGTCAACACGATGACCAGTGAGGCGCGGATTGTCCTCAAAAAGACGAATGTCGTGAGCGTCACGAAAAGGCCACCCCACATCAGCGTCTCGGTCACATTGCGTAGCGACTGGCGGATGAAGTCGCTGGAGTTCATCAGGTTCACGATACGGATGTCTTGCGGCATGAATGCCATATATTCCTCAACCGCCTTCAGCACGGAATCGCAGACCGCTAAGGTATTGGCGCCGGAGCGTTTTTGTATCACGAAGATCACGCTTTGTTTGCCGTTCGCGCCGGAAAGCCGCGTCTGTTCCTCGAAGCCGTCGTACACGTCAGCGACATCCCGCAAATAGATGGCACCGCCGGCCTCATTACGCTTCACGACGATGTCCTTGGCCTCTTCAGGATCTTCGAACTCCCCAGGCACGCGCACTGTATACTCGATGAGGCCGTTTTTAATGCTGCCTGCGGGCAAGGTGAGGTTTTCGCGGGCGATGGACTGTTCAATCTCGTTGAGCGTCAGGCCGTAGCCGGCCAGTTTCATCGGGTCGATGTCGATGTTGATCTGGCGGTGAAGACCGCCGTACACGTTGACGGCACCCACGCCCGGCAGACGCTTCAGGGCGTCGCCCAAGTCATCTTCGATGATGTCGTAAAGCTTCTCCCACGACTCTTTTGCGGTGGCCGCAAAGCTCAAGACGGGCATCGCGGAACTGTTGAATTTGTAGATGATCGGCTCTTCGATGTCATCAGGCAGATACCGGCGCGACACGCTGACCCGGTCGCGGATATCATTCGCGGCTTCCTCAAGGTCGGTGCCCCAGTCGAACATGCAGGTGATGGCGGAGACACCTTCGCGCGTGCGGCTCGTCACCTCGTCGAGGTTGTTGACGATGCTGAGTTGGTTCTCGATAACGCGCGTGACGCGGCCCTCGACATCCTCGACGCTGGCACCCGGCCATTGCGTGACAACAGTGACTGATGGTGTCTCAACCTCGGGGAAGAGGTCGATGGGCAGCCGCACCAGCGAGACCAAGCCCAGCACGAGGATGGCGATAAACACCATCAGCGTGAAGATCGGTCGTTTGACTCCGAGTTCGGGCAGACGCATCGTTACTTCCTCTGTCCGTCGTCCTGTTCGTCGGTGAGTCGAACCGGTATGCCGTCGGTCAGCCGGTGCTGTCCCATGACCACCACCTGCTCGCCAGCCGCGAGCCCCTGCAGAATCTCCAGACGATTGCTGTCGCGCACGCCGACCGTCAATTCGCGCGTCTCAGCCTTGCCGTCCTTGACCACAAAGGCGAGGAACCGCGCGCCGCGCCGCAACGCCACGTCGGCGGGGAGCGTCACGGTGTCGCGCCGGATGTTCAGAATGATATGACCTTCCGCATAGAGACCGGGGCGCAACAACCACTCCCCAGCGTCATTGCACTCGTTTTTGAGGCGCACCTCCACCGTAGCGGTGCGCGTGATCGGATCGACCGCCGGATGGATGTGAGCGATCAATCCGACGAATACACGATCGGGGACGGCATCGGAACGGACGGTGACGGTCGTCTCGCCTACCGTGAGCATGTGCAGATAGGGACCGGGGATGGCGATCATGAACTTGAGTTCATCCATGGGGATGATCTGGACGATCTTGGTTGAGGCGCTGACCATGGCACCGGGGTCAATGTATTTCGCGCTGACGACGCCATCCATTGGGGCATGTAGAAAGGCTTCGGTCAGCGTCACTTCGATCACGCCGACGGCAGTCTGCGCATGCGTCAGGTTCGCCTCGGCCTGCGCGACGCCCGTGATGGCTTGTTCGTGGGCGGTGACGGCGAGGTCGCGCTGCTGCTCGGTGGTGGAGCCCTCGGCAAACAGCTTCTCCATGCGCTTACGCTCGCGGTCGCGATCCTTGAGCACGACGTTGGCCGTCGCGACTGCGGTCCGTGCAGCTTCGACCGCCGCCTTGGCTTGCGCCAACTGGGCGCGGATATCACGATGGTCAATCACCGCAATCACCTGTTGGTTGGTGACGGCGAGTCCTTCCCAGACCGGTGTGCCGTCGTCCAAGGCCAGACGTTCCAGCCGTCCCGAAATTTTCGGCACGACATCCACCGTCCGGATAGCCTCCAACGCCCCGGTCAGTTTGATGGCGTTGGTCACACATCCGGTTTGAACCGTCATGACGCGGACGGGTAGGGCGGCGCGCCCCTTTTGTTCGGTCGGTGGATTTGCCTTTTCTTTGGCGAGACCGTAGCTGTAATATGCGCCGTATGCGACGGCTGCCATCAGCACCAGATACACGATGGCTTTCAAAAGCTTTTTCATTTGCTATCCATGTCCTTGCCCAGAAGGCCCGTTGCTTGCTCCAGCGAAAGCCGTGCCATACAGTGGTCGAAGAGCGCGCGGTAGTGATTGCCGCGTGCCTCCGTCAGTGATGAACGCGCATCAACCACCTCGACTTCGGTATTAACGCCTTCGCGGTAGCCGGTCATAGCCAGCCGCAACCCCTCTTCAGCGTGTTGCAGGTTGAGGCGTTGTGATTCGACGTACTCCTCCGCGTTCTTCAGGTTCAGCAACGCTTGCTGGACATCCAGAAAGACATCCTCTTCCACGCTTTTCAATTCGATCTCGCGCTGGCGCAGCTTGGCTTTGGCGGCGATCAGTTCGCCTTCCCTGCCGAATCCGTCGAAGATCGGCCAGTTCAACTCCAGCGCCGCACGTTGTGTGCCGGACCACTCATCGTCACCGTCGCGTGCGCGGTCGGTACCGGCGCTGAGGGCGAGATCGACTTCCGGCAGGTAGGTGCTTTGCAGCGCACGGACATTCTCGCGCTGCATGCGGATGTTCAACTCCGCCATGTAGAGGTCGGGCCGGTTGGCATATGCTATTTCGATCGCCTCCTCCAGCGTCGTCTCGACCGGTGCATAAAGTAACTGGTCCGCCAGTTTGATTGGCGCGTCGGTGGCGGTTCCAAGCGTGCGCAACAGGCTGGTTTTGGCGAGCACGAGATTGTTCTCCTGACGGATGAGTTCGGCGCGGAAGTTGGCCACATCGACCTGTGCACGTAGCTCATCATATTTCGAGGCCACGCCGTTGACACGCTTGACCCGGACATCGCTCAGGTGCGCCTCGGCAGACACCACCGCGTCACGGTTGACTTGACACAGGTTATCCGCCAACAGGGCGGTGTAGTAAGCGGTGGTGACCTGTTTGATAACGGTTTGGACGGTGTCGCGCACGCTTTCGTCCGACCAGAAGGCGAAGAGCTTGGCGGCGCGCAGAGCTGCCGTCGTACCGCCGCCGCGGAAAAGCGGCTGCCGGAAGGAGATATTGGCACTATCGGTGTCGCGGCTGCCGTATGCTGTCGAAGCCTTCGCATCGACGCGGGGTAGGGCGAGCCGGTGGGCGGAGACCAGTTGGCCTCGTGCGACCTCGCGCTCTTGGACTTTGGCCTGCAACGACTTGTTGTAGAGCAAGGCGATGCGCACCGCCTCATCCAGCGAGAGGTTCTCGGCGGGGACCGGGATGTCCCCGTCTTCACGTAACCGCAACCAAGCGTCATAGGCCTCGTCGCGCGTTTCTAGCAGTTCATCATACAGCGCGTCGCGCGTGAGGCATCCGGCCAGACAAACCGTACACAACCCCGTCACGCAGACACGCCCCCACATGCCGTGTCTCGTCGTCATTCTCATCTTCCCCGATGCGTGCGTCCCCGCCTCTGAGAGTTAAAGCTGAAAGTGGGGCATTATAGCACGGGACTCTATTCTGTGTATACTCATTTTGTTGAGCCGTAGCGGGCTCCGCAGCGGCTCATTCGCGCACTTAAAACTTCTTAAAATTTGTTTCCGTGATTGGCGACGGGGGGGCAATGTGGTACCTTACATCGCCGTGATTCACGGAGTGTATTGCGTTGGAGACATATGGCGAGTTTTGAAGAGATTATCGAGAAGAGTCTGGTCTGTCTCAATTTGACAGACAACGAAGGGTCGCTTGTGATCAAGACCCTGATCGACCAAGCGGTGCAGGAAGGGCTGCTGGCGGCGGAACACCGGGATGCCGCTGTCAAAGCGGTCATCAACCGGGAATTGAGTGCGTCAACCGCTCTACCTGACGGTATCGCTCTGCCGCATGGGCGCATTGAGTGTGTGCAGGATATCGTGTGCATGCTCGGCATCCACCCGCAGGGCATCGCGTTCGGTGCCCCTGACAACCGTGTCACACATGTCTTTGTTTTGTTGCTGGTGCCGGCGACGGTCGCCTGTAACCATATCCACTTTTTAGCTAGGCTTAGCCGCCGTCTCATGGAGGCTTCAGTGCGCAATGATCTGTTGGCGGCACAATCGCGGGAAGAAGTGTTGAGGACAATTTTAAGTTGAGTTTTGTTTTTTCAGTTTCTTGAGGATCTTGCAAGCCCCTCGTGGCATGGGCGTCCCGCCCATGAAACACGGGCAAGATGCCCGTGCCACACCTGTGCAAGCAGGAGGTTTTGCAAGAGCCTCTCTTAAAGGTAAGGAATATTCCATGAAGCCGTTGATGGTCGTTGGGCGTGATGCATTTTCTCAGTTCCGTTTGACCACGTTGTCAGAGAAGGTCTCTGCTGCGTTGACCGCTCAGGGTGCGGTCAGGATTGAAGCGCGGTTCGTTTATCTGCTGGATGTGGAGCAGCCGATCAAGGCTCAGTCGCTGGCGCGTGCCTGTTCCTTGCTCGGGGCGTCTCAAGATGAAGCGGTGTCGGGTGGTTTTTTTGTGACGCCGCGCAAGGGGACGATTTCGCCCTGGTCATCCAGAGCAACCGACCTCTTCCGCAATTGTGGGCTAGGGGGAATCAATCGCGTGGAGCGCGGCGTGCATATCCGGGTCTTTGCGCAGGAGACCGAACTGTCGCTCGCGGCGTTGCGTCCCGCGTTGAACCTGCTACATGACCGCATGATCGAAGGTGTCTATCTCGATTTGAATGATCTCTTTGAGACGCGGCCGCCAGCTCCGGGACGCACCTTCGATCTGTTGGGCCAGGGGCGCGCCGCCTTGGATGCTGCCAACCGCGAGATGGGGCTGGCGCTGAGCGATGACGAGATCCTTTATCTGTGCGACAGCTACACCAAAGCCGGCCGCAACCCGACTGACACCGAGTTGGTGATGTTCGGCCAAGTCAACTCTGAGCACTGCCGACACAAGATTTTCAATGCCAACTGGATCATCGACGGCGAGCGTAAGGAGTCGTCGCTGTTTCAGATGATTAAGAACACGCACGCCTGCCACCCCGACGGTACGTTGGTGGCCTACAAGGATAACTCCGGTGTCATGGAGGGCTTTCCGGGCGTTGGCTTTGAGGTGGACCCTGCCACGCGCGCCTATCGCTTTGAAGAGGATCAGATCGACATCCTCATGAAGGTCGAGACGCATAACCATCCGACCGCGATTTCGCCCTTCCCCGGTGCCGCCACCGGCGTGGGCGGCGAAATCCGCGACGAGGCTGCGACCGGCACCGGCGGCCGCAGCAAGGCCGGCCTCTCAGGCTTTATGGTCTCCAACCTGCGCGTGCCGGGTTTTGAAATGCCGTGGGAAAAACCGTCCCCGAGCTTGCCCGCTCGTCTCGCCTCGCCGCTCGACATCGTGCTGGAGGGATCGGTCGGCGGTGCATCGTTCGGTAATGAGTTTGGACGTCCTCAACTGTGCGGCTTTTTCCGGACCTATGAGGA
>Ga0208824_1000305_pt1 | contig 55815 bp, 57 predicted proteins | sample AD_JPNTR3_MetaG_FD_184447 | JGI IMG/M metagenome (GOLD analysis project Ga0208824, IMG submission 184447) | Active sludge microbial communities of municipal wastewater-treating anaerobic digesters from Japan - AD_JPNTR3_MetaG (SPAdes) (version 2) | ecosystem: Engineered > Bioreactor > Anaerobic...
TTGATCTGTGCCTGTGTCTTTGCGTTCATGGTGGTATCCTCCTGTTTGGTTTTTGGTGTGTTTTCCCTTTCGGTAGTCACATATTAACTCTAAACCGAGGATATATCAAGCCGCTAAAACCACAGAAATACGAGGAAAATACAGCCTTGATGATTGTGTATTTTACATTCTTGACACACTTGATTTTCTATGGTAATATTTGGTACGATGGAATAGGTTCTCGCATTTTCCGGCGCCCCCGGAGGCTGTATAATCAGCCGCCGGAGATGACCTCGAACTCGTCTGCGCCTTCGATCAGCGCAAGGCTTCTGCCGTTGTCCCACTTCATATGAATGTTGCCTGCATCGTCGATGATCGCAACCGTTCCGGTCATACCGGGCGGTACGGGCGCAATGTCGTCCGCCATACGGATCAGGCGGATGCGTGTACCTACGGGATAACGCTCGCGCAGCGCCTGAAGCTGTCTTTCATTCGGAAACTGCATCATTTTCTTCCTCCTCGTTATTCTGAGCATCACGCTTTGCCTTCTGCTTCGCTTCCCAGCGCTCACGCTCCGCGTCGTTGCGGAATGCAGTATGCCCGGAAAGGTTCTCCATCAGGCGCTTGCGGTCTGCCTTGCAGTCTTTTCCGTTCAGCCCAAGGCGGATCAGCCAGACGCGGAGCGAATACTTCTCGTTACTGTCATCGACATCCTTTGCCTGAACACGCTTCTGGGTAATTGCCATCTTGTTCATAGCTGCGGCAAGCTTCATGAAGGTCTGCACATGCTCAGCATCCTGTGCCTGACCGAAACCGTCGAAGGTGAGCTTGTCATCATCGAAGGATATTCCCATCAGCGGAGTACTTAACTCACCCCATTCTCTGACATATGAAATCAATTCATTCACACTCCGGAATACCTTCTCATCAAGGATCGAATCCACCAGTTCCTTGTCTGCGAAAAATGTACCGCCGGTTGCTTTGGAGATCAGAGGACCGCGGGAATGGATCATACAGATCAGATTTGTGAGGGATTGTACCGTATGCGCGTTCAGGGAAAAAGAGATTCTTGTGCAAAGACACTCATCCGATTCAGATTCCGCATTTTCGTAAACTGAATCCCGGCTTTCATCCATATCGCTTTCCGGAATGATCTCAGGCTCCGATTCTGACACTTCTGCAGGCGATTCTTCGATGAAGGGCTGCTCATCTTCAAGCTGTTCATCATCACCCCATTCTTCTGTGGTTTCAGACGCAAGACTGATTTCCGGAGGTACCTCCACAGGTGTTTCGTCTTCGCTGATCAGCGCACCGATCATACCTTCTTTTGTAAGAATGCCAATAATCAGTTCATCCGCATCATTCGTTGTTGTCAGTTCGCCGTCTTTCTCAACCGTGAATTCCCCGACTTCAAAAGCGCATCTCGGTACAAAGGTATATCTCGCTTTCTTCCTCGTAAGCTCTTCCAGTCTCTTTACCAGTTCTTTCCGGTTTGGAATCTTCTGTGCATAAGTTTTCATATGTGTACGCTCCTTTTTCATTATTGCCGTCCAACCGTCCTATACGGTCTTCCCCGGCGGTAGTCACATATTAAGCTATTTCGCTGATAATATCAAGACTGTAAATCGGAGAATGTAAGGGGCTATATTGCCCCTGTGATTGTGCATAGTACAGAATCTGAAATGCCGAACAGCTTACTTAGTATCAGTTCGTTCACAATTTGCTGCAGCGGCGGTACAGATATCAGTCATCGGCTTCAGAATCATTTTCATCAGTAGGCATCTCTGCAACAGCTTCCTCGTATGACAGCTTCTGCCCATCACGGAGTACATATGCGACCTCGGCGGTCTGCTTCTCCCGACACCATGCGAGGTATCGCTTCACGATGACGTCCACGAATTTCGGGTCAAGCTCGATGCCGCGGCAGACACGGTCTGCCTCACAGCAGGCGATCAGTGTTGAGCCGGAGCCGAGGAACGGGTCGAGAACGATACCGTTTGTCATGGTGCTGTTCTTGATCGGGTATGCCATCAGCGGGATGGGCTTAGTGGTCGGATGGTCGGGACTGCTTTTCGGCTTGTCATATTCCCAGACAGTCGTCTGCTTGCGGTCTGCGTACCACTGATGCTTGCCCTTCTGCTTCCATCCGAACAGGCACGGTTCATGGATCCACTGATATGGACTGCGCCCGAGCACCAGCGAATTCTTCTTCCAGATACAGCAGCCGGAAAGCTGGAATCCTGCATCCTTGAATGCCTTTCGGAAGTTCAGCCCTTCCGTATCAGCGTGCCATACATAGATGCTGCCGTCATCTGCAAGGCTGTCGTACATACACTTATAGGCAGAGAGCAGAAAGTTATAGAAATCGCTGTCGCTCATGTTGTCGTTCATGATCTTGCCGGCGGTCTCCTCAACGTCCACATTGTAAGGCGGATCCGTCAGGACTAGGTTTGCTTTCTGCCCTTCCATAAGCTTTGTGTATGTCTCCGCGACTGTGCTGTCGCCGCAGATCACACGATGCCTGCCGAGTATCCAGATATCTCCCGGCTTGGAGAAGGTCGGTTTCTGAAGCTCCTCTTCCACATCGAAGCTGTCCTCGTTGACCTGCTTATCGTGTACCTGATTGAAAAGCTGTTCAATCTCCGGCGGGTCAAAGCCGGTCTTACCGAGGTCGAAATCGCTGCTCTGAATATCCTCCAGAAGTTCAGCAAGAAGGTTTTCGTCCCACGCACCCGTGATCTTGTTGAGCGCAATGTTCAGCGCCTTCTCACGAACCTTGTCGATGTCCACCACCGCACACGGTACCTCGGTGTAGCCGAGTGCCATCGCTACGGCCAGTCGCTGATGTCCGCTGATGATCGTCATGTCGGCATTGACAACAAGCGGATCGGCAAAGCCGAATTCCTCGATGCTGTTTTTGATCTTCTCGTATTCCTTGTCGCCGGGCTTCAGCTTTTTACGCGGATTGTATTCCGCAGGCTTCAGCTCGGAGACTGGGATCATACGCAGTTCTGCTGTTTTCATCTCATTCCTCCCGTATATACATCTGCCGCAGTTCTGCGGCTCTTTTTGTGTTCGCGTCTTTCAGTGCCGTGACCTCACGAAGCGTTTCTTCACTCAGCGGTTTGTCCTTCAGCTTTTCGGCAAGTGACCGGTACTTGCAGATACTTCGGCGGAGTGCCGAATCAGTCACCGACACGATATACGCTTTGCCGCAGTAGTCACAGTTGAAGAAGCTGTATTCGGTCTCGCCCTCACGCTGCGTTTTCGGCTCCGGCACAAAGGCACAGCCGCAGGCATCGCAGCGGACAGCTTTCACCGGCGCAGAGGGCTTTTGCTTTTTCTTTCGTTTCTTGCTCATAGTCATGATCCTTTCCGGTTGTGTATTGCACAAGATATGCGCATGTACCGCACCCCACGTTCTGTACATTTAGCCGCTTGATATAATCCCAAGACTATGGTAATATGGTTACAACGGAAGGGGGGAAAGCCCCACCGAATACGGAACACGGAGGACACAGATATGAAGTACGAGGTTACAATCAACAACTACCAGAAGGGCGCACAGCTCAAGACCGCCATGCCGGATCATGTGATCCTGCTCGAAAAGATCGACCGGAATCACCACCGGGTGGTCTATGAGCTGGAGAGCGAACGCCAGCGCCAATTCATCGAGAAGGTGTTCGCACGGAAGCTCCGCCCCCTCGACTGAGGGAGGGGTTTCCGACCACCTCGCCATTCCGCAGTCGGAGAATCTGTTGATTCCGACTGCCCCGGAACTCAAGTGAGATATCCTTCTGCTCAAGCATGAACGGACCGTCCACAAGAACATCCACATACCGAAGTATCGCTTTGCCCTGCAACTGCTCGTAAGTGTATCCGCTGTACAGCCAGATATCTTTTTCCGGCATCTCCCACCAGATCTTTTTCAGCAGAGACAGGAGTGTTTTTTCATTTTCCGGCTCACAGGGTTCACCACCGAGTATGGAAATGCCCTGTATCCAAGAAGGACGCAGGGCTTCGATGATCTCATCTTCAGTTTTCTTGGTGAAGGGTTGTCCATAGCTGAAATCCCATGCTTCCGGGTTGTGACAGCCTTTGCAGTGATTCCGGCACCCGGATACAAACAGCGAAACTCGTACACCGTCACCGTTGGCGATGTCATTTTTATTAAGGCCACAGTAATTCACAGGTGCATCACCCGATCCTTGATCTCAGCAGTGCGCCCCTGATTCCAGAACTGCGTTCCGAGGTAACCGCAGGTTCGGCGGCAGACATTCAGTGTCCGCTGATCGCGGTTGCCACAATTCGGGCATTCCCAGATCAGCTTGCCGTCCTCCTCGGTGATCTGTATCTCGCCGTCATAACCACAGGCTTGGCAGTAATCGGATTTCGTGTTCAATTCCGCATACAGGATCGTTTCGTAGATATGCCGCATCAGCGCCAGCACCGCAGGGATGTTATTCTGCAGATTCGGTACTTCCACATAGGTAATCGCACCGCCCGGAGAAAGCGCCTGGAACTCCGCTTCAAATGTCAGCTTTGAAAACGCATCAATCGGCTCGGTGACATGAACATGATAGCTGTTTGTGATATAGCTTTTGTCAGTCACATGGGGGATGATGCCGTGCCGGCGCTGGAGGCACTGAGCGAATTTGTAGGTGACGCTCTCCATCGGCGTTCCGTACAATGAGAAGCTGATATTTGTTTCGGCTCTCCATTTGCTGCACTTATCATTGAGGAATCGCATGACCGCCAGAGCGAAGGTCTTACCATCCGGCTCTGTATGTGAACAGCCTGTCATACGATAGGTCATTTCTGCGATGCCTGCATAGCCGAGGGAGATGGTGCTGTAATTGTTGTACAGCAGATCATCAATGATCTCGCCGTCCTTCAGCCTTGCCAGCGCACCGTTCTGCCAGAGGATCGGTGCAACATCGGACGGTGTGCCTTTCAGGCGGTCGTGTCTGCACATGAGAGCCTTACTGCACAGTTCGCAGCGTTCATTCAAAAGCTGCCAGAACTTATTCTCGTCACCGCCTGCGCTGCAAGCGACATCCACAAGGTTGATGGTTACAACACCCTGATTGAAACGCCCGTAATACTTGTGATCGTCCGAAGGCGTAAGAAAGCTGCGGCAGCCCATGCAGGCATACACATCACCCTTCAGCTGTTTCATCACCTTGGCGGAGATATAGTCGGGAACCATGCGCTTTGCCGTACACTTGGCTGCAAGCTCAGTCAGGTAGTAATATTTTGTTCCGGGTTGGATATTGTCCTCATCGAGAACATAGATCAGCTTCGGGAATGCCGGCGTGATCCAGACGCCCTTTTCGTTTTTCACACCTTCGATACGCTGAAGCAGCGTTTCTTCAATGATGAGCGCAAGGTCATCTCTGGTCTGTCCCTCCGGCACCTCGTCCAGATACATGAACACCGTTACGAACGGTGTCTGCCCGTTGGTGGTGAGCAGCGTATTGATCTGATACTGAATGGTCTGCACGCCGCGTTTGACTTCCCGGCGTACTCGCTTTTCGACAATGCGCTGAAGGGCATCCGATGAAAGATTGTATCCGGTCTCACCGCATACATCCTGCAAGACCTCGGCTCTGATCTTCTGTCTGCTGACATCCACAAAAGGCGCAAGGTGTGCAAGACTGATCGTCTGTCCGCCGTACTGATTCGATGCTACCTGCGCAATGATCTGTGTTGCGATATTACAGGCAGTGGAAAAGCTGTGCGGCTTTTCGATCATAGTGCCGGATACCACCGTGCCGTTCTGCAGCATATCTGATAAATTCACCAGACAGCAGTTGTGCATCGGCTCTGCGATATAATCGAGGTCGTGTACATGGATGATGCCCTCATCATGGGCGGCGATCACATCTGCCGGAAACAAGAAGCGGCGGCAGATGTCTCTGCTGACTTCGCCCGCCATATAGTCACGGAGCGTGCTGTTGATGATCGGGTTTTTGTTGGCGTTCTCCTGCTTTGCCTCCTCGTTGTTGCGTTCCAGCAAGCTGAGAATTTTGCCGTCTGTGGTATTCATTCGGCGCTGCTGTTCATGCAGGAGACGGTACTCACTGTAGTGCCGTGCAAGTTTGTAAGCCTCGGCCTTGTCAAGCTCATCGAGAACCATGTCCTGGACTTCTTCGACATGGACAGGTCTTGCAAGGCCGTGACAGCGTTTTTCTACATTACCGACAATGAAGCCGATAGCAGTTTCGCTGATCTTGTCATCCATCTCATAGTTCGCCGCCGATATCGCAGCTCGTATCTTTTCACAGTCATAAGGGACTTCTCTTCCGTCCCGTTTGATAATTTTCATATCACATCCACCTCGCCCTCCATATCCGCTTCTGATTCGGCCAGCAAATCATCGCAGGTTTTGTTCAGGTTTTTCCTGCACTGAGCGTTCAGTATTTCATACACAGCAGATCTTTCGTCATCGGTAAGCTCTATTGCATACATATCCTCATTGTCATCTGAATCTGAATTCCTGACGATGAAGTTTATACAGTTATCCACACAGCCTTGCTGATTGTTACCGAGAAATTTACTGATACCGATATAAAAATCATACCAGCCGTCATGATCCACTTCATCGTTTCGCCCGTCAATCGGATACATAGGAAGATATCCTTTTTCAAGACGAATACGATCCGCCATCTCAACAAGTGTTTTTGTTGCTGTGAGCATGAACTCTACGGTCGGAAAACGGTATGGGTAAGTATCATTGATCTGATCACTGCTGTATACAATCTCCGCTTCGGGATCTATAAGTATTGCGTTATGAATAAAGTTTTCTGTCAGTGTCACTTATCTGTCCTCCTCTGTGCCGGACACTCTCCGGCGTATGGACAATTCATGCAGTTTCTGATACTGCACCTTCCTGTACGTGAAAACATTATACGAATCAGTGCTGCATTGCTTATTGCAAGAAATGCCAGAAGCACCCAGTTCAGAATAGCAAGCATCATGTTCACTTCCTCCTTATCATTTTTAATTACACTTATCACGAAATGCTCTGGTCCTGCACCGACCTGAGCAGTATTTTTTTGACCGCCCGTTTTTCGGCTGTCTCAGTTTTTCTCCGCACACCGGGCAGCGGTTGTTCTGCTTGCACCAGATAGAATAATTTGCTTTTACCAGTGTTCCGTCTCCTGCCAGGCCGTTCATTCTGCAGTATAAATGGACCTGATCAACATTGAGTCCCAGACTGTTTGCGATTGCCTTATATCCAATGCCATCCATACGCATGGACCTGATCTGTCTCTTCTGAGCATCAGTCATATCTTCACCGCCTTCAAATGTAACGTAACCGCAAGTTTTCGGCATCCACACGGGCTCCGCCAAGAACTGAATCAAAATACGTTTAAGCGATAAAAAGCACTGTTTTATATCGTTTTTTACCGCAAAACCGCTGTTTTATAAAGCGTTTTGTAACGAAACTATGCATTCACAGAATTCAAGCTTCTTTTGCAAAGAAGCAGAAGAAAAAGTGCGATAAATCAGCGTTTCCTGACTCACGTTACTATTCTTTCTGACAGTCAGAATAATTCTGAAATGGTTTCATTAGTACCCACCCCTTGCAATTTCGCGTTTTTTCACACGAGAGGGGCCGACGGTCTTCTGTTGCAAAAGCCGTAGAGATTTCTACCCGCCCCCGGCGATCGCCCCAGCCCCCGGCCCCGCCCCATAGATACACCCCTGAGTCGAGTCTGAATCGCAGAGTAGGTCAGTGAGCCGCATTCAGTACTTGTACTCAGGGGTGTGATCCTCGTTTCGGGTCTTGATGCTGTGGTGACGATGGCAGAGGCTCTGCCAGTTGCTCTGATCCCAGAAGAGAACACTGTCTCCTCGGTGCGGCTTGATGTGATCCACATCGGTCGCCTTGACGTAGCGGCCTTGCTTCAGGCACTCCACACACAGCGGATGTGTTTCAAGGTAACGCTTGCGTGCTTTGTTCCATGCAGTGCCGTAGCCTCGGCTGCCTGCTGACCGTGTGTCCTCCGGGTGGAGGGAACGGTGCTTGTCACAGTACTTCGTACCGTAGGGAACGAGTGCCGCACAGCCGGGATGCCGGCATGGTGTGTTCGGTCTGCTTGGCATTGTCTCTGTCTCCTCTCTGTCTTTGTGTTTGGTAAGGGGCGGTCAGCCCCGCAAATGGTGTTGGTCGGTCTGAGCAACGTCCCTCATATACTGTCGTGGGAAGGCCGAAATTTTCGGTATCATATTCAAAAAAATTTCTGTTTTTTTAAATTTCCCACGGAAGCCCCGATTTTCCGAAGTGTCCGTAGGCAGAAACCTTGTTATAATCCACATCCAGCAGACCGAGGTTTTCAATGATGCCTCTCGGTGTGAGGTCGTAGTTCTCACGGACGTACTGGCTGATGAATTCTGTATCCTGATGTTCTGTTCCGAAGGTCTCCACATACACGGACACAGGCTCTGCCACACCGATGGCGTATGCGATCTGCACCTCTGCCTTGTCCGCATAGCCGGCACTGACGATATTCCTTGCGATCTTGCGTGCGGCATACGCACCACTGCGGTCTACCTTGGACGGATCCTTACCGGACATCGCGCCGCCGCCGATGTGTCCGATGCCGCCGTAGGTATCGCAGGCGAGCTTGCGCCCGGTCACGCCACAGTCCGCAAAGGAGCTGCCGAGAACGAATCTGCCGGTCGGATTCACGAGCTTTGTGAAATCAGTATTGAGCCCGTACTCTGTCGCCGTTCTCACCATCAGTTTTTCAATGATTGGTCTGAAGTCCTCTACATCCACATCACGGATATGCTGCACGGAGCAGAGGAAGGTCGTGATCCTGCCTCTGTCGTAGTCGAAGCTGACCTGCGCCTTGGCATCGGCTTTCAACATACGGCAAGGGTACGCTTTGAGCAGTTCCAGAAATCTGTTCGCAAGCACAAACGGAATCGGGAGCAGTTCTGGCGTTTCGTTTGTCGCATAGCCGTACATCATGCCCTGATCGCCCGCACCGCCACTGTTCACACCGAGGGCGATGTCATTGCTCTGGTGATCGACCAGAATCGCAATGTCCAGATCATCGGCGGTAAAGTCCAGCTTGTAGTCAAGACCCGCATCTGCGTTCTCAGCACCGCCGTTGTTGATGCGGTCGAACACTTGCTGCACCAGAGCCTTGTAGTCCGGCTCATGGGTGCTGGTCAGCTCACCGGCGATCACAAGACAGCGGTTCTTGAAAAGACACTCAATTGCGACACGGCTGCTGCGGTCATGCTGAAGGCAGTTAGTCACAATGGCATCTGCGATCTGGTCACAGATCTTGTCGGGATGTCCTGCGGAGACCTGTTCTGAAGTGATGATTCTCATGTTAGTTTTCCTCCTGTTTTTTCTTTTCAAATACGCACAAGAGCGTGCAGAATACATCCGAGCTTTCCAGCACCGTAGTCTGTACCAGCTCGAATTCCGGATTCTTGTCCAGCTTTTCGTTGATCGCTTCTGCGATCGTCTTACCGTACTCCTTATTGACGGTGCCACGCAGTATCGCAGTTCTCTGCATAGTGTTTACCTCCTGATATCCTGACACCTGTTGCACCTGCCGCCTTTGTAGATTTCCACAATGTTGGCAAGTGCAAAGAGATGTCTTTGTTTTTCAAGCTATATCGTTGTTTTCATGTCCTTTGTAGCTTTCGTAGATTTCCAATATATAACTTTTTCTATATTCTTCTTTATTGTAATATTTATATATTACATATCTACATATTCTACAGATTAAAGATAATAAAGAGAAGATATAGAAGGATAAGAACATAAAAACATGACAGCTTACGTTCTTTTACGCTGATACCGAGATGTTGGGCTCAATCATCATCACAGAGAGGGACAAGATCGGTCTCCGGTTCTTCACCAAGTACCCATGCGATATCGTTTACAAGGATAGCAGCATTGGTATTGCCGGTCGTATCCGCTTTCCAAGGACGTCGCTTGACAATGGTGTATTCCATGCCCAGACGAGCGTAAAAATGCTGGGATCCTTCGTACTTATAACCGTTATCACGGCACCAGTCCTTGTAACGGCTGTACACATTCGCTGCCTTGATCTCCGAGCCCTTTTCCTTTTTCAGGCACTGACGCATAAACTGCGCAATACGGTCGGACTCCACACGATACTCCTCGGTCGCTACCTTTACTTCTTCTGGCTCGTCGAGGCCCTCTGCCTTATACAAGCGATAACCTTCGATACACCAGTTCAGGATACCGGACAGATTTTCCGGCTGCATCAGTGTAGTCTTCAGCGTCTTGTCCTGCTCGTGGTCCTCAAAATGTCGGGTGAACGGAATGATCTTCAATCTGCCGGATTCAAACAGTGTGCGGTCAGTGACATTGGGCAGACGGTTGGTGTCGATGAAGATCTTCGCCTGCATATGGAATTCAAAATATCCCTCGTACAGAAAACGTGCTGTGATGCTGCCATTACCTGTGAGCTGTTTTGTCAGAGAAGCATTGATCGTCAGCTTCTGCTCCATCTCGGAAATGCCGACAAATCTCGCGCCGGCAAGACGAGCGACATCATCCGAAGAGCCGTTGGACTGCCCGCGGAAGTAGTTTGTGGCAAGCATATCCGGCTTTGCAGAACGGCCGTATTCACCCATGACACGAAGAATCGTTTCGATGGTCGTGGTCTTGCCGTTTCTGGTCGTAGGTCCGAACATGATGAACAGACATTCCAGCGAGGTGTCGCCGGAGAGCGAGTAGCCGATGGCTTTCTGAAGATAGCGTGCGACATTCTTTCTGCCGACCATGACCTCATCCACGAACTGGATCCATCTCGGACAGTTCGCTGCCGGATCGTAGTTTATGTGGCTAATCTTCGTAATGAGGTCCTTGGGGTCATGCTCATGAAATTCCAGTGTCCGCAGATCCAATGTGCCGTTCTCAAGGTTCAGCAGATAGACATTCGCATCAAAAGCGGACATCCTGATCGGGTACACTGACTTTGCGTCCTCTACCATCGTCTTGCGGTTCTTTCGCATCTGGAGCTTCTGAACTCGCTTGATATAGCGATTGCGGGTGTCCTCGTCCCTGATCTGCAGCGCAAACGTATACAGCAGATCGGCGAGATGCTTTGCAAGCTCGGCGACAGCGAGTGCGTTCTCATCCGGCTGCCAGACCTTGCCGTCATAGACATACCAGACATTGCGGTCACCATTAAACCGGGCAATGGGTTTGAAATAATCGGCGAATGCATTGCCGATGCCGATTTCGTCACGCTGGTAGCGCGGGTTCGTATGCGGCTGCATTTCGTCAAGCGTGAGGGTGATGCGGGAAAGGTCGGGACGGAAGCCTGCGTGTTCCTCCGCTTCTTCCTCGTCCAATGCTTCAAAGTCATCCTCCGCCGATGTGTCGAAGATCGGTGTATAAATTTCTGAGGTTGATGCGATCGCATTACGGATCGTGATTTGACCATAAGTCCTGTCACCGGTCATGCGATCCCACTTGTCACGCATCAGACCCGATGAACGGAAAATACGGTCGATCTGCTCCTCCACATTGCCGCACCAGAAGCAGAGCATGGAAACAAACGCCATATCCGCATCAGACTGCGAATCGTAGCCTTCCTCCCAGTGTCCTTCATAGAGCGCTTTGAACTTGTCACCGGAAGCAGAGGCGGATGCGTGTGCGATAACGCCCTCGTCATCCAGATAGGAAGCTGGCTCGATCGTCTTATTGGATACACGGGTGCTGCGCTTCATGAAGGTGTCAAGCAGACTGCGGAGCGCCTCATCGTCACGCTCCACTGTGCCGGGGCGGAACATATCTCCGGTTACCGTAACAAAGCGGTTGGTCGTTCCCGGCAGATAGACCTCCAGACCGTGCTTGCGGTTGTTGATGTAATACACGGTCTTATCGTAGGCGAAATCAGGGCTGAGTTTGAAGAAGCCGCGCAGTCCGGTACCGGAGGGAGAGCGTTCAAAATATGCTGTGCTGAAGATACCGAGTATTGAAGCAGCAACATCGTTGAGTGAGCCATCCTCCCGGATACAGTGATCAATATCAATGGCACCGATGCCCTCGCTGACACGATAACCGATACCGTCCCAGCCGCCGATGGCATACGCTTTCATAGCGGTCTTGAAGTCAGTGAAGGTGTCCGGCTCATTCGTTTTTGCCATCTGTCTTGTTCTCGGGTCATACGGCACCTTTGTCGGTCTGCCGCTTCGTTTTTCCAGCTTCCAGACACAGAAGGATGCCGACTGCTTCAGTGCGTCCGGGATATTTACAAAATTTACAGGCATTCGGGATGTCTCCTTTCAAGGAAAAGCTGTGCAATGACAGCGGTCTCAATACGGTTCATCGCATCGGCATCCGAAATATGCCCTGCATAGCTGCGGAGCGCATGCTTGCTGACAGTCGTTAGCTGCTCCGCAAGGATCATGGACGGATCCAGACGCTGATGAATGTCGGAAATACTGTCGGGAAACAGATGCGTATGGCACGGCAACTCCGGCTTTTTCAGATGCCGTGTCATGGGAACGATATTGACCGTGTCGGCGTGTGCATTGCCCATATCATTCGAGAGAATGATAACAGGACGGATGCCGACCTGCACGCTGGAATCCGGATGACTGCCGAGATCCGCAAACCAGATATCGCCACGCTGCGGCTTGTGATGCTGCACAGGCTTTGCCGGCGCAGTGATATATTTTCTCGGGTCGAAGCCGAGCACTCTGTGGTATTCTGTTTTCAGACGATTGTTTTTACGAGCCATAGTTTTCACCTCCACATTGTCATTTTTCACAATCACGCATCTGCGATATTTTTGTGAAAAAGTTACTTTGAAAAAATTTCGGTTTTTTGCTATAATAGAAATACAGCGAAAGCTGAATAAATACGGAGTGAGTGTGCAGTTATGAAAAGGATTCAGGCGGCCTGCATCCTGCAGACACTCAGATTTCAGCAGAAGGAAGACAGCGGTCTTTCCGTTGAAGCTATGCTGAAGCTGAATCGTTCTGAGGTGCAGAAATACAAGGCGCAGTTAGACAAGAACAAAACCAGATACAAGATCGATGAGGAAAGCGAACAGCCGGACGGCGCGATCATTGTTCGTATCCGCAAGGAATACAACAACGGTGCCGCTGTCGGCGAATACTTCGACTAACCGATATCACTCGGAGAGCAGTCCACAGTGGCTGCTCTCTTTTTCGTTACCGATTTGTCGCCGCTTTGTCGTCTTTTCCGTTCGGATCATACAGAGAGTATGATCCTATAATCTTGCCTTGACTGCTGCGATCAGCTTCTCCTGCGTCACATCCTTTGAAGCGAGTGCTTTGAGTACATCCTCGTCCACAGTGTCTTTTGTTACGATGTGGTGGATCGTGACAGTGTGCTGCTGTCCCTGTCGCCAGAGTCGGGCGTTGGTCTGCTGATACAGTTCCAAACTCCACGTCAGTCCGAACCAGATCAGGATATGACCGCCGGACTGGATATTGAGTCCGTGTCCTGCTGATGCAGGGTGTATGAGAGCGACCGGGATGTTTCCTGCATTCCAGTCTGTGATGTCTGCTGAATCCTTGATGTCACGAGGACTGTAGCCGCAGACAGTCAGATGTTCTATAATTCGGGTGCGGTCATGTTTGAACCAGTACCCAATCAGCACAGGCTGTCCGTTTGCCGCTTCGATCAGGTCTTCGAGCATTTCCAGCTTGCGGCTGTGAATGTTGCGTGCTTCCTTGTTCTCGTCATAGACTGCGCCGTTCGCCATCTGAAGCAGCTTATTACTGAGACTTGCAGCGTTGGCGGCGTCAATGTCACCGTCTTCAAGAGGGATGATAAGATCGTGCTTCAACTGATCGTAGAGTTTTCGCTCCGCCGCATTCATCTCGACCTCATGGTTGACGTATACACACTCCGGCATATCCAGATAGTCCAGTGCTTTCATAGAAATTGTAATATCCGATATTTTCTGATATATCTGCTCCTCCGCACCGGGACGGGGTGTATATGAGAACACCACACCCGTACTCGGATTCATGCTTCCGGGCTTGAAGTAGCTTTCACGGAATCTGCCGATAAACCTTCCGAGCCGTTCACCGCCGTCAAGAATACCGATCTCCGCCCATAAGTCCATAAGTCCGTTGGAAGTCGGCGTTCCTGTCAGTCCGACCCATCGTTTCACGAACGGACGCACCTTCCGCAGCCATTTGAAACGCTGTGACTGATAGTTCTTGAAGGAACTCAGCTCGTCAATGACAATCATATCAAAGTCCCAGCGCAGGCCGTTTTTCTCATAATACTCCACAAGCCATTTCACGTTCTCACGGTTCACGATGTAGATGAAAGCATTATGATTGACCGCTGCGGTACGTTCCTTGACGCTGCCGACAATGACAGAGATCTCAATATTCTGCAAGTGATCCCACTTCTTTACCTCGGCAGGCCATGTGTCGCGGGCGACTCTGAGGGGCGCTATCACAAGCACCTTGTTCACTTTCAGCTCGTCAAACATCAGGGCGTTGAGGGCCGTCAGCGTGATGATCGTCTTGCCGAGGCCCATGTCCAGGAATAATGCTGAAACAGGATGCTCCCGGATATATTCGATGCAGTATTTCTGGTAGTCGTGCGGTGTGTATTTCATCCGGTATCATCCTCCAACTCATAGAATCCTGCCAGATCATCGGGGTCAATCGATTCCAGTGTTTCGCCGAAATCGTCTATCTCAGACGGCAGTGTTGCGATCTCCAGATCAGGTATCTTAGCGCCGATATCCTCCGGAAACGGTTCACCGGGCTTCCATGCCAATATTGCATCAATGCACGGTTTGATCTGATACAGCTTGTCGATGCAGAGAACGGGAAAGCCCAGCTTCATCAGCTGATACCGTCTTTTTCTCTGCAGTGGGCGCATCATCTTGCCCGGAGCTTTCAGCTCCACGAACACCGTCTTTGCAGGAAAGAACAGAACGAGTCTGTCAGGCAGCCCGTTTGCTGTCTGCGATGTCAGCTTATATGCCACACCGCCGGCGGCTTTGACTGCCTTGACAAACTCGTTCTCAACAACATATTCTCTCAATGTCTGCCGTCCTTCCAGTATTCGCACCAGCCGGACGGGAACGGCGTATGATAGCAGTTCCCGTAGAAGCGGCAGTTCTCACAGCACTGGTCGTCTACATATAGCTCCTCGTCACTGTGGTCATAGTCTTCATAACCGCCGCGGTTATAAAACTGATAGGTCGAATGCTTTACTTTCTTGCGGGACTTGTAGCCCCTGCGGTCTTTCCACGTTCTGCTCATGCGTTGATCTCCTTCCACTGTGTTTTCGGCATGGTCGCCACCTGCCAGCCGATGCCTTCCAGCGCAGTGGCTCTGTCGTAAGATTCTACATCCTGCGAAGCCCGCGTGATGGCATTGCTCAGACCGTAGAGGGAGAGGTCGCCGCCCTGAATCAGGTAATTAAGAATGCTGTCCTGTTCCGGCTGATTGAGGTCATACGCCTTGCCGGTCAGCTCGATGACATCCTGCACACGTCCTGTGATCTTTGCGCCGTGACTCTGCTCCAGAACACCAACGATCTGAGAGAATCTTGCTTCTTCGATTGCTGCAAGCGTAGTGTCACGGAGTTTCAGCATAAATGCATGGTCTTCCGCTTCGAGCGTTTCATCTGTATAGATATTGAAGCTGTCTTCCAGCGCCTTTGCCGCTCTGCCCACATGGGTACGGCGTTCGCCCATGCTGTTGACCACCATGCCATTGGTGCAGGCAAGCGTATAGACAAGGGGCTGCACGGAAACTGCACCAAGTCCGACCTCAGAATTGGAAATGATAACACCAGCCTGCACTCTGTCACCGACACACGCCATTTCAAGGCGGTGATTGACGATCTTCAGATACAGCTTATTCTCCGTGACCTCGCAGCTCATGACCTCCATGCCGTCCTGTCCTGCAAACAGCGGCAGCACCGCCGATGCGATCTCCAAGTTATCGATACGGCGATAGCGGTCAGATAATAAAGCTCTTGCGACCTGTCCGCTGCCGTAGTCAAGCGTTCTGACCATGTAGCTGTTGCCCTTATCAGAAAACCATGCGTTCACGTTATCTGCCAGAAGCTCCGGCTTCTGTTTCTGCATCATGTCATAATATCTCGCGGGGATACCGAGTGCCGATGCCACCTGACGATGGAAAAGCTGTGTTGTGCCGAAGCTGTGATCATCCCCGATACGGAAGGTGCTGCCGTCCTCGTCCAGACGGAATGCCTCCGCCGCACCAATATAGTCCTGCTTTGCCGCATTCTGACGCTGAAGCTCTGTCAGCACCTCCGGTAATGCTCGTCCCTGTTTCATAGAAAAATCCTCCTAGTCTTTGAAATAATAATTGCCTGTATATCCGGCAGAGGACAGCGGCAGACCGTTCGCCCATGCCGGATTCCGGTTCATAATATCGCACACATCATCGACAGTGTATTGTCCTTTCGGTACTTCGAGAATTACTTCATCATGCACATGTCCGACAATGCCGAGCCCTGCAAGCTCCATCCGGCGCATTGCTTCCGCAAGCAGGTCACGGGCGGTCGCCTGCGTGATGTTCTCTGTCAATTTTCCGCTGTAGGTCTCGCCGCGTGTCCATTTGTTGTTTGCACCCAAGCCTTCAAAGGTCAGTGCCATGCGCCCGAATCGGTTCGGCTGCAGCTTGGGTTTGATGTAGGCAAGCCTGCGTCCGGACGGCAGCACGATCCACAGTGTATTTGCAGAAAACTGAAAACCGATCCTGCCAACGTTTCTGTCCGTATGGTCTTTTACTGTTTCGATCGCCGCTTTTTCCACGGCATACCAGAATTTCACGATCTTCGGGTTTGCATCGCGCCAGCTTGAAATGATGTCGGGAAGTTCGTCTTCTTTCAGTCCCATATCCAGAGCGCCCATAGAAATGAGAGCACCGGCACCGCCGCCATAACCGCAGGCAAGCTCAGCGACCTTGCCTTTCTGCCGCAGTTCGCCGTTGATGCCGTGCTTTACGACCGGAACGCCGAACATCTGCGATGCCGATGCACAGTAGATGTCTTTTCCTTCTGTGAAAGCATCCAGCCGCCATTGCTCTCCGGCAAGCCATGCAAGCACGCGAGCCTCGATAGCGGAGAAGTCAGCTACGATGAACTCGCATCCCTCTTTCGGAATGAGCATCGTTCGGATCAGCTGTGACAGGATATCCGGTGTATTGCCGTACAGTGCTTCGATCATGTCAAAGCAGCCCATTTTGACCAGTTCTCTTGCTTCATCGAGGGTAGAGATATGATTCTGCGGCAGATTCTGCAATTGAATCCCGCGTCCTGCCCAGCGCTGTGTGCGGTTCGCACCGGAGAACTGAAACAGTCCGTGTGCTCTGCCGTCCTGACAGATGTATCTCTCCGCCGCCTGATACTTTTTCACAGAGGACTTTGCCATCTGCAAACGCAGCTTCATCATATCCAGAGCCTCACCGTCTGCGCTGTGCCTGTCGAGGTCTGTGATCAGAGAAGCGACATTCTTTTTGCCGAGGGAATCCACCTCAATACCGCGTTCTTCCAGCCATCCTTTCAGCTGAGATACAGAATTCGGATTTTCAAGCCCTGTCAGTGCGTATGCCCGCTTTGTCATTTCCTCGGACAATGCCATATTGCAGATAATAGCCTGCTGTACCAGTTCCTTGTCGATCAGGATGCCGCGGTCATTGATCCGCTGATCCATGTGGTAGTAGTCCCATTCCTGCGGGAGCAGGGGGAACTTTTCAAGTCTCCGGCGAATATCCCGCTCGGTTTCCACGTCCTGTATGCAGTAACTTTTGAACAGCTTCCAGTCTTCGGGGGCGTGCTCTGGCAGATTCCTTGTTCTGCCGCCGTTTGCTTTGGTGGGCTTACAGGGCAGAGAGAAGTAACGGATCAGGCGCTCACCGACAGCGTCCTTCTGCTGTGCAGTTTTCAGTGCCTGTGCAGCCGTTGCCAGCTTCAGCGGCAGGGACAGCGATGCCGCCCAGACCATCGTGCATTGCCACGAGTCCGGGGAAAGCTGTGTGCCGAGATATTTTGAAAGGCAGGTGCGCTCAAATTGCGCGTTCCATGCCGATTTTATAATACTGTCATCCTGCAGTGCATCCATAACATCCGCAGGGAGCTGCTCGCCGCAGGCCATATCCACGCATTTTGTTTCTTCATCGTCAAATGCGTATGCGAACAGCAGGATATGGAAATCTCCCTCAACATAGCGGTACACGCCGCAGTTCGGGAGGTCAACATCCGAATAGGTCTCTAAGTCGATGGAAAGTACACGTCTGCTCAATAATGATCACCACCTTGTGTATGTAAAAGGGAGGACACGCCTCCCTTGTCTGTCAGTTCAGGAAATCCATATCGTCATCGTCAAGTTCGTCGGCATCGTCGCCCTCGACCTCCACAAAATCGGATGCCGCAGTCGGTCTGCCGGCAAGACGCTCGCCGTGACGGACAAGCTGAATATTCTGGAGTCCTGCCGCAATGCCCTTGTTGCCGGATGCTGCGAAACCGTAGAAGTTGACAGAGACATTGCAATAGTCGCCGCTGCCGCATTCCATCGGATCGAGGATCGGCTGCACATGACGGTCAACGATCTGCGGTGCGTCTTTGCTGGTTGCATTGAAGAAGAAATGACCTGCGTAGTTTTCATCATCGGGGCGGTCGATATCGCCATCGTGCATGGGCAGCTTGAGGTTTGCGGGGATCTTGCCGTTCCACTTCTTCTCCTTGGCGGCCTCCTTTGCAGCCTCGATCGCTTTCTTGATCTTGGCGAGGGTCGTCTTATCATCCTTCGGGATGAGCAGCGAGACGGAATACTTTTCATCGCTGCCGTTGATGCTCTTGGGCTCCCAGATGTTTGCAAAAGAGATGCGGCAGGGCACGATGACCTTCGTTGCGGGTGTTGTATTGTTGTTTGCCATTGTTTTTTCCTCCTGAAATGTAGTTTTTATTCCTCGTCAGGCAGTACCGAAAACTCCTGATCCGGGGCGGATGTGAGATCGACAGGCTCTCTCGGGTCGCTTTCCGGTACGAGAGCTAGCTTTCCGGGCGGCTTGGCGACATATGCACCGAGCAGCTCATTGAACTTTTTCTTGCCCATCATCTTTTCAAATTCCGTCAGTGTGATGAGCGTCTGCTTGTAAAGGTCGGTGTAGCCGTTCTGCACGGCAGTATCGACCACCGCCTTGGTGTCTGTGAAAATACGCTTGCTGCGTCCCTCGACCACCTTATAGCCGGGAATGGGTACGCCGTGGTTGATCGCTTCAGAGGAGACGAATGCGAATACCGCCTCGATCCACGAGGATATCCTGTTCAGGGTAGGCAGGATCTCTGCCAGCTCAGTGATTGGAATCAGTCCCGGCTGCTTGAATACGGCGGTATTGGTATCCGCTTCATAGGGGGCGGTCATATCGCTTTCCTCTGTGGTGTTGTCAAATGCGCCTGCATCAAGGTCGAGGAAATCCTCACGGCAGAGCGCCAGTGCTTCATCAGCACAGGCTTTGCAGACAGGCTTTGCACGACAGAAGCGACACCAGTCGCCGGGATGCTGTTCGCCCTTTCCCTCGTAGGCAAGTTTGGCAATGGGCTTGATGCTTTCCGCCCATTCATTCAGCTCTGTGACGGACATCTCGCAGGTACTGATATTTTCAAGGCGAGGCTGCACAATGGACATTCTGACGATCTCCACATCGTAGATAAAGTCATACGCCCTGAGTGCGCCTATTGCATACAGCATCATCTGCGGGTTGTGGTCGGCATCCACGAAAACGCCTTTTCCATTTTTGTAATCGACTATGTGGAGAAGTCCGCGACCCTCAGCATCTTTTCCGATGACGATCATGTCGCCTGTTCCGAATCCGCTCGGTGCAACGTGGCTGTAGTCCAGCTTCTCCTCCACAAGTGCCATCGGCTCTGCGCCATTTGCCTTCATTTCCTCGATGATGCCAATGACGAACTCTGCGTAGATATCCGTCGCCTGCTCGATCTCCTCGGTGTAGTATTCCGACTGCGGGCGCTCCATGCGGTCATGCAGATACTTCCGCACCTTGTACTCGCACAGCTCGTGTGCGGCTGTCCCTTCCTCGGCAAACTCGCTGGATGTATTCGGGAACTGCTCATTCAGCCGTGCAGACGGCGGACAGTTCAGCCAGCGTTTTGCTGCCGATGCCGACAGGACTGCATGTGCGCGGCTTGCATGGTCAATGCTCAGCGCATTGGGCGGAACACCGGAGACTGATTCCTTCTTTTTTCTTGGCATGATGCTTCACCTTCCATCAGAGCTGCGACAGGTCCGTGAGGAACGCCTCGTACTTATCCTGCGGAATGTCGCTGACCTTTGCTGCGCCATATGATTTCAGCAGGGCGAGAACCTTGTCCTTGTTGGCTCTGTTCTGCTTGATCTTGCCGGTTACAACCTTTATAAGGTCATCGGCGGTCAGCTCCGATGCAGGCTCCTGTTTCTTTGCAGGGGCTTTCTTTTTCGGCTGCTCCTTCGGTTTTTCCTCCGGCTCAGTGTCCCACGGAAGATCGTCTGCCGAGAGGATCTCCTCAAACTCATCCGGATTGATAGTCTCCGAAGCTGTCTCCTTCGGAACGCCGTTGATCGCCATGTCTGCAAGCTGCTGCGCCATGCCCGGCTCCATTGAATTCAGAAGCTGGATAACACCGCCGAAGATCGTGCCGAGTCCGTCGATCAGCTTCTTTGCGTCTACCGGGATCGGCTCCGGCAGCTTGTTCTTTTTAGTCTCCGTCATAGATCAGTCCCTCCTCGTCATCATCATCATTTTCAGGCATCTTCCCGCTGTCCCTGCGGAGCTTCTTTCTGAAATCGTCCGGGTAGCGGATCTCGAAGAAAACGCCCTTGTCATCGATCTTCAGGCGGAATACACCGACATCCAGTTCCATGTTCGGGAGCATAGCCGATGCCATCGACATGAAGCGGAACATATCTGTTGCGGTCTGTGCGATGTCTCCGGCACGCTTGTCCATTGCCGTTTCAAGCAGCTTCAGGGCATCCGGTTTACCTGCGGACTTGCCGGGATCGGTTGCGGCACCGCAGTTGTAACGGTTCTTCGGGGTTCTGTTTTCCATAAGCTTTTCCTTTCTGTGCGGCCTTGCGGCCAATGTATTATCGTGAGGAGCATCAAGGCCTCTCATATACTGTCGTGGGAGTAGTCAAATTTTCGGTATCGACTAAAATTTTTATGTTTTGATCAATCAAGAATGCCTTTTGCTTTAGCAAGTGCATACTTCATATGCTGATGAACGGTTGATACACGGCAGCTCAGAATTTCGGCGATTTCTTCAATTGTCATGCAATCTCTGTAATACATGATGAACACTTTACGCTGCTTCTCCGTCATCGCAGCCAGCATTTCTTCTCTGGTCTCACGACGTTCAACGGCATCCTGCGGATTCTCACCCATGCGTCCGTCGTACCAGTTGAAGGCTCTGCGAAAAGGGTCTGCTACCGCCAGTTCCATATCACCGTCCTTATCTCCGTTGTCTGCGCTGTCATAATCTGTGGTGTCCTTGCGGCTGCCGGTGCGGTTCATGCTGTTTGCCTCGATGCGGTGGTCGCCGATCAGTGTCACTGCTAGGATCCACGGCTGTGCAGAGAGAAAGCCGTCCGGCAGTTCGTAGGTCTCTCTGAAGGTGTCTTTTTCTGAATCTCTCAGCTTATTAAAATAGAAAGTGAAGCTTTTGCAGTACGGCAGCCACACGACTGTGCGCCCGGTGATATTCTGATAAATAGCAAAGCCGTTGCTGAACAGTGTACAGTCATTTGTTTCTGCGATCGGTTCGCCGGCGGTCTCGAACAGCTCTCTCGGTGTCGGAGTCTTGCCGGACTTTTCTGCAAGGTCGAGAATAGAGAGCAGCTCTCCGAGGGTGGTCTTATCTGTTACTGTGATCTTATTCATAGTCGTTCCTTTCTGCAAGGAACGCACTCGCGGCAGATGCTCCTACTGCGTAAAAGGCACGCAGGCAGACGATGTCCACACGGAAATTCTTTCATGATACCTGTTTTGGTCAATACTGACCGCAGGCATGGTTTTCCGTTATGAGCATCTGTCCGCCAGTGCGCGCCCTGACTAACAAATGTGATTTTTCTATGCTTCGGCATAAAAATAGCCGGATGCATACAGAGGGAGAACATACAGCTTGTTCTGCCGCCCACAGGGTATAGCTGTGGCTTTAATCTTTTGCTGTATGAACGTCCGTCTACCGTATGCATCCGGCAGTGAGGTATTGTTTACAGTCCCGTAGGCTGATGCCTGTCCTTGACTGTGTCTATATCATAACATATCCGAATTGTCTTTTACATACATAAAAAATGGGGGCTGTTTTTTATGCACTGTGCTTGTTCTGACTTCTTGTATCAGTCTGTGCTTGTGCATATCGTCTAAATTAAATAGATATTCTATGAACAATTCGTTTCTAAACTGTTTCAAAAGCGCAAATCGCCCCCATTTTTTTCGGGGGCTGCATAAAAAATGTTTCAGGGCATAAAAAAGGGAGGCTCGAAAGCCTCCTGAAAATGTCGTTTTTACATACTTTTCTTAGCGTACCGCTTCTTTTCCTCACAGTCTCTCGTCCACGGCGTAAAGCCTTCTGCCTTCAGCAGATCATTGATCTGGTATACATTTGCCTTCGGCATCAGCTCGAAAATTGTCACATAGAGCCGGTGGGCAGGATTACCCATGTCAAATTCGACTTTTGCCTTCTGCATAAGGTCAAGACGGAACGACTCCTCAAGCTCCAAAGCTACACAGAATGCCAGCACCGTTTCAAGCTTCACTTTCTTGCCGCTGCGCATCTTGTTGACAGTGTTCACACCCATACCGCTGCGGTCTGCGACCTGATCTGAGGTAACACCGCATCTTTCCATATGGAAACGCACTGCCTTGCCGAATTCGTTGACAGCTGAAGGAACAGCGAGCTTATCGTTTTCTTCAGATATCTCATACATTGCCATGCGGATCTTCTTTCGCTGCTCATCACTGAACGAACGATTCTCAGCTGTGATCTCTGTCAATTCGTCCTTATGCAGTTCGCCATAGGTATAGCTGTAGTCAAATTCTGCATAGACACGTTTGAAATCCAGACAGCACTCTGCCATATGATGTCTTGCATACTCGGTCAAGCCCATAGCGATGCCGTATTCCTTGCGGATATACCTGTCACTGTTGATGACAACATGACCGTCCAGATAGATGAACTTCTTGGAGTGTACAAGCTCTGCGAAGGTATCACAGGATGCAAATACATCGGAGATGTGTCGGAACGACAGTGTATAGGTGTAATCCGCCGGGAATCTCAGCTCTACATCGTAGTCCTCGACATATCCTGTGGTGTTGTAGACATACACACCGCGTACTTCCGGCCACCCCAGTTCAATAATACGCTTCTTCGCAGCATTGCGGGATACTCCAAACTTCCATTTTACAAGATCGATCAGTTCTCTGTAATCGTCCCAATCAGGCTCGCCGGGAAGTCGCTCAAAGAAGTTCAGGATGACCTCAGACGCTTGTTCCTCCGGCATCTGAATAAAGCGCGGAATCGCATTTGCCTGTGTCTCCATCCATTTCAAGCAGCAACGCTGTGTTTTGGAGTAAAAATAGTCATTGAACTCCGGCATCTTCCTGCCGACCATTTTCCGATAATAGCTCTGCAGCTCATAGAACAGGTTGTGAAGATAAGCGTGAACGCACTCATGAATAATAGCGTTCTGTGCTTCTTCCTCCTCCAGAGACTCATCCACAAGGATCGTAGGACCGCCAATTTTCATTTTGATCGCTTTGCTGTCCTTATCATAGACGGTCGTATCCCGCTTATCAAGGATCAGTTTGGACTTGACCTTGCCGTTTTTTGAAAGGCGGGCATACTTTATGTCAAGGCCCATAAACCTCGCAATCACAAATGTATTGATGCAACCTGGATAATTCGATTTATATGGATAAAAGCCGTCAAATATTCCCTGAGCTATGCTCTCAAAATCCTTCTTTGAAAGGATAGGCACCAGAAATTCATCCAGAGGATTATTCAGTCGGATAAACTGCCCGTTGTACAGTTCTGCATCACACAGAAAATCCGATACGCTGTTGGAGCAGTAATAACCGTGTACGATATATTTCTGACACTGCCTGTACCCGTTCATATCGAACACGACATTGCAGATCACATACATATCAAAGGAATCGTGGTCTATGCGGTCATATCTGCCTTCCTCTATGATGACAGTTTCGATATCGGCATCACTCGGAACACCCCACGGCAGCGGGAGCTGACGATAGTGGTGTAGTTCACGGATATGCCGACCATACTCCAATGTGTAGTTCCATTTGAGAAAATCGGTGAAGGACACGATCTCCGGAAGTTCCCCATGCCAGTCCGGGTTACGGATCACTTTGTACTGCCCCGGATGCAGCTTGTCGGGAATGGTGAGAAATGGTCCTCTGTCAAGATATATAGTCATTTACGCCCTCCTGTTTTCGCGACTTGTGTTTCTTTGATACTGTCCCTATCTCTTGTTCTGTATCTCTCTATATATAGTGGCGAAGTGGGTTGATGGCGAAGTTGGCGGTATTCTGAGCATAAACGGGATGAGCTTGTCCTGCCGCACACCGAAGGCAGATCAATGTCTCGTTTTTCCCCGGTCGGAATACCGACATTGCCATTATATCACACTCTCAAACGAATTGCAAGTGGAATTTCAAGTTGACAAAACACCGATAGTGTGCTATAATGTAGTCAAAGATACAATGCCTACGCCACTTTTTGTAGTTCTAACAATTTCGGCGTTGAAAAGTCTTTGATAAACTTTGTAGAGTTGCACAGATTTTAATAAGAATATTTGTTCGTTTTTGAGAATTGACATTTTCTTTTTTGTTGAAGGGAGAGCTTTGTTATGAAGCAGCATAAAAAATCGAATATCTCAGTCTCACAGGGTAGGGAGGAGAGTGCAGGGAAAAAGAGTAATATCTCTGATCCTGCACACCGAAAGGACGCTCATGCCGTCGGAGGACGCATTAAGTACTACAGGGAGCGTCAAAAAATAGATCAGAAAGTGATCGCAGAAAAGATCGGCGTGACCTCTAATGCTATCAGTAACTGGGAGAACGGAAGAACACGCCCGGATTTCAGTGTTGTTCCCAAGCTCTGTGAAGCACTAGGTATCACGCTGTATGAACTATATGGTATTGAAAACAAGCAAGATACCTATACGGATAAGGAGAAGTCTATGGTAGAGAGATACCGTGGACTGTCGTATCCGCACCAGCTTGCAGTCGACAGCCTGCTCTCTTCGCTTGAGGCAGCAGAAACCGTTGGTAGCTTCCCGGAAATTATCAAACTGGTATGCTGCGATAAAGGACTTGCTGCAGGATTTGACGTTGGTGCTGAGTTTGAGGATCACGGTACACCGATCTATCTGTATCCGAATACGAACGCAGCTATACGACAGGCAGACCTTGTATTTCCGGTCAACGGAGACAGTATGGAGCCTGAATACCACGATGGCGACCTTGTTCTTGTGGAGAAGTATCCCGGCTGTCCTGAACTGCAATGCGGCGAGGTCGGAGCCTTTATGGTGGGCAACAGTACATATATAAAGATATATGAAGAGGAAGGTCTGGTATCGTATAATGAAAACTATGATACTATGACATTCACAGAATATGACAATGTCACTTTGATCGGCCGTGTTCTCGGTATCCTTGAACCTGCGTCAATTGCAAGCAAGAAAGATGCCGAGCGATACGACGCCATGCACGAGGACGATGAGGAGTAAAATCTATGGCAAAACTGATATTCAGATATGGTGCGATGGGCAGTTCAAAGACTGCCAATGCACTGATGGTACGATATAACTACTATGAACGCGACAAAAAGGTCGTGCTTCTGAAGCCGCGATGCGAGGACAGAGACGGTGCAAAAGTGATAAAGTCCCGTATTGGTCTGGAGGAGCCTTGCGAATTTGCTGAAGACTTTCTCGAAAACTATAGCGGAGAGCATTATGACTGCATTATCGTTGACGAGGTGCAGTTCCTTGCACCTGAGATCATTGACAGGCTCAGTGATCTTGTCGATGAGCATAACATCACCGTTATATGCTACGGTCTGCGGACAGACTTCCAGAGCCATCTGTTCCCCGGCGCACAACGGCTCATGGAGCTTGCAGACGATATAGAGCAGATTCGGACGATATGCTGGTGTGGCAAGCGGGCACATTTTAATGCAAGGCTGCTGAACGGAGAGATGGTCACAGAGGGCGAACAGTTTCAACTCGGCGGCAACGAGAGCTATATCTCGCTTTGCAGGAAACACTATAAGCAGAGAAAGATCGAGGGCTGAAAGGTCGTGATTATATGTGTACTCGCTTTTATGTGGAGCCTGCATATTACGCTCCAATTATCACCAGAGCGCAGAAACTGAAGTTAGCAGATGATATGATGAGGCACCTCGGCAAGCCGCTGACCATGTCCGGTGAGATGCGACCGACCGATGTCACCGCCGTTCTTGCACCGAATAAGGAAGGCAGGGTTGCAGTTTTCCCAATGATATGGGGCTTCAGTCACGAAGCAACTGATGCACCGATAGTCAACTGCCGCCTTGAAACAGCAAGTCAGAAGGAAATGTGGAAGGACTCATGGTTCCGGCGGCGGTGCGTGATTCCCTGTAGCTGGTATTTTGAGTGGGAACACTTCAGAAGCCCGGATGGAAAACGTTCTAAGGTCGGCGATAAGTATCTGATACAGCCGAAAGACAGCCATACGACTATGCTGGCGGGATTATATCGGTTTGAGGAGCGTAATGGGCTGCAGGTTCCTGTTTTCTCAGTTCTCACACGGGATGCTATTGGTGAGCTGAGAGGGATTCATGACAGGATGCCCATGATACTGCGGCGAGAGGATGTTGAAAGCTGGATAAAGCCTGACGGGAATCCGCAGGAGGTTAGCCGGAGAGCTTTGACGGAGATGTGTTTTGAGAAGGCCGTATAAATATAATAGGCTCTGTGCTGTGACACCTTTTTTGTATCATGGTACAGAGCCTTTCCTTATTGTCTTTTCTTTTCCTCTTCCAGCTTCTGAACACGCTGCTCCATATCTGTAATCTCGGAGGCAAGCTGATTCCGCTGCTGCATGAGAAGACCAATAATACGGTCATCCTCTTTGAGCTTAATGTGAGCTGTGTCCAATTTACGATATAAGTCGAGCAGTTCGCCGTTAACTGACACTCGACTCACTTCCTGTTCATGCGCCTCCTGAACGGCTTTCGGATCAGACGGAAGTACCATAACATTGGGGTTATGCGGGCTAACATAAGCTTTCCTATCGCTTTTCATGTAATTTTCCTCCCTGTTACTTCAGATTCAAAAGATAATACTTATCCGGCTTTGTCTTGTAATCGGATTTCACAGTCTCATCTAAATGAACGATGAATCCGTATTCATTAAAGTGCGGCTCTACAAAGTATCTTCCTGTATCTCTCTGTATGATAGAGTAGATAAGGTTGATAAACACATCATTTTCAATACGAATGCCGCGCCATTTCCCGCTGTAGACTTCCTGCGGGATATATATAGCACCGTCAATAGACTCCTTCAACGCACGGATACCAAAGCGTCTGTCATCCTTATGATACATAAGATAAATCTTATCCGGTTTATTTATAATACGGAGGAGTTTCAGTGGAATGATAAGAGAGCGATCGACTATATGTACACGCACGACGTTGATTGCCTCGTCATCATCGATCTCCTCAGAGGTCAGTCTGCCTGTGCGGACATACTTCTGCCCCTCCTCGTCAATATATACCTCCTCGCCGATTGCATAGATTCCGTGGTAGAAGCCTTCAATATCAAGCTCCAAAGCATTCAGCACACGGCAAGTCACTTCAAATGCTGCAGTACGGATATTTCTTTCTCCGGTTTCGAACTTCTGATAGGTAGATAGCGGAATTTTCGCCCTTTCAGCGATTTGCTTCTGCGTCAGTTCCAGGATCAGTCGTCTTTCTTGCAGAACACTATGAGCGCAATCAAGATGAACTGTACTGAATCCGCTGAGATTGATGCCTTCTTCTGTGCTTATTGTGTCATAACTTTTCTTGGCTGCCATGGTAATATCATCCCTTCTTTGTACCTGTATTGTGATAGTATCGAACCTTTATTGTGATATGTGCATTATAGCACAGGAGCAGTGTTTTGTCAAGAGGTTTTCACAGAAAATCTGAGAAGGGTGTTATATTACAAAAAGGTTAGTGGGCAAAAAACACCTCAAAGTAGCTACGTAGTCTGTTTAGTTTTTATTGAAAAAGTGCTGTGCGGGGATTGAAAAACAGGGCGATTTGTGGTATAATTAAAGACAAGAATTTGCAGATCGAAGAACTTTGATTATATTGGAGGTATACAATGGCAAAAGCTGCTAAACCGAAAAAGATAGTTTCAATGGAAGAAGCATTATGGAAATCAGCTGATAAACTGCGTGGCTCTGTTGAGCCTGCGGAATATAAGCACGTTGTTCTGAGCTTATTCTTCCTGAAATTCGCAAGTGATAAATTTGAAGCTCAGCGTAAAATGATCGCTGAAAAATATGGGGATAAGTTTGTTGACAATATCGCTTTCTATACGAAAGACAATGTTTTCTATCTTCCTGCCGAGAGCCGCTGGAGCTTTATCATGGAAAATGCCAAGCAGGATGATATTGCACTGAAAATAGATACCGCGCTCTTTACGATAGAGAAAACAAATCCTGCACTGAAAGGCGCACTTCCCGACAACTACTATTCCCGTCTGCATATCGACACAAGCAAGCTCGCATCTCTACTTGATGAAATCGACAAGATCAACACCGATGACTCCGAGAACGATATTATCGGGCGTATCTATGAATATTTTCTCGGCAAGTTTGCTCTCGCAGAAGGTAAAGGCAAGGGCGAATTCTATACTCCGAAATGTATCGTTAATCTTATTGCCGAGCTGATAGAGCCGTATGACGGCATACTGTATGATAAAGCAGTTACGGGATTGATACAAGGAATACCGCAAAAAGGCTTGATTTCAGGGCTTTTCGCAAACGTCAGACCGATGAGGTCTTATTTTTTTGCCCTGTTGCCGGTGCGCTGAAAGCCGCTGGGTGCAAAATTTAACGAACCCGATAGGTTCGTTAAATTTTATGTGGGTTCGTTAAAATGTAGAAAGCCGCCGAGTGGAATGTACCACTCAGCGGCTTTTTTCAAACGCCCAGATGCTTTTCAAATACTGCCATGATTTCTTCGACGCGTTTATCACCGATGCCTTTGATCTGCCGGACGTCTTTTTCAACCTCCCGTAGGTCAATAGACTTGCCGTCTTTCTCCAGCAGTCCGTCAGCGTAGCGCATTAGGAAGGCTTGTAGCTCATCACGGCTCATTTTCTTTATCGCACGGTAGGTTTCCCGGTCGATAATTTTCTGTTCTGGCATATATCACATCTCCTTTAAGGCAACAGATAACTCTCCTCCAAGATTTGAGCATACAATCATCTCGTCGGATGTAACGATTTCTCTTGACACCTGATAATCAAAAGGATAGAGGACGGCGAAATCGTTTAATTCAGTAAATGAATAGTAGCTGTTCCCATCGACCTTCAAAGCAACATGAAGCATAAATTCAACAATTTCAGAATTGCTCACAGTGTGCTTGATGATTGTATACTTTCCCGGTTTGTTTGCAGTAATAACACCAAGTTCCTTTATGGTCTGAATAATCTTGTCTGTAGAATGATACAGCGTGGAACGCTCACCCCATTCGTCGAACAGTTTTTGCTTAAGCTGACTAAGTATAATGACGTCGTTAAATTCTGCGATTTTACTCATCAATCTACTGAGATCAGCAAAAACGGGATAGGACACCAACATAATGCACCAGTGGATAGGCATAGCATAATCAGGATGCTTTTTTATTAACGGAAGAGCCTCATTACGAATCTGTGTGACAATCTGATCATCCTCATAAAACCACAGACGCATAAGTATTTCTCTTGTTTTGCGCAGATTTGTTGGGCTGCCTATTTCAAAGGAAAGGTATTCGTTCATCTTTGTTTTATATTCTTCTTCGGTCAAGTTAGCCTCACGGAGTTCGACAGCTTTATTGAGCCATTGCAACGTGATCTTTCTTGATAGTCCGACAGTCTTAGCCATTGTTATCTACCGCCTTAATTGTAATAAATGGTACGATTACCTCATCTATCGTAATACCGCCATGACTCATTACGCGCTCTCCACGCGCATCAAATGACGCGCCAGCGCCACAGAGCAGATAGCAATAGTCCTTACTCAGGTAATTGTTTTTATTGAATTCAATCAAAGAATACTGCTCTTTATAAGATTGGCTATCAGCAAAATCCTTTAGGACAAGCATTCTCCGACTTTTTGTTTCTGTTTCAACGCCCAGCTTTTTAAGCTGTCCCATGCCTACACATGGCGTATTTCCATGATCAGCAGTTATGAAGACGTCAAAGCCGTTTGATAATAAGCGTTTAACCAGCTTTGCAAGCTGACCTTGTTTGGTGAGCGCACTTATATCACGATACATTCCGGTTCGGCTATACTTTTGCGAATGAACAATATCATCAACGTCATTGATAATCACGGCACCGCATCGTATAAAAGGTCCGAAGTCTGCCTCATAACCGCGGTCATAGCCGATTTGTTCTGAAGAAAAGCCGAGTCTCTCGGCACATTCTATAAACTCATTTTTTCCTTGCTTTGGCTCCACGGATTTTTAAGCATAAGCGGTAACTTGTTTGAAAGCAGGCATTGCCGGGACACTGATGTTGTTGTAGGGATCATTGCGTAAACATCAGATTTGATATAATGAATGCCATTAAAGCTCCGGGATATAATCGTCCAATCAAACTCTGACATTCCGTCCATTACGATAATAGCAAATTTATGATTATCGCTATTCTCGTACATAAAGTCCATCGCTTGGCTTACCAGAACAGGACTGTCTGTATCTGGTTTTCCTTTTAACTTGCCGTAGTTTTCAAGAATAAAAGAAACGAATCCTTCATGTATGTCATCCGTCTCTATAATAAGCTCATACTCAGCAGCCATGCTGTCAATTGCCGCTTTAAGATTTGCGACTTCGCACCAATCCTTATATGTTACTGCTGATTGAACTAATGAATGCAATTCTGCATTCTTAATATTAATAAATGTCTGAACATTTGTTGTTGAATAAACAGCAGTTCTGATGAACCTTTCAGTTTGTTGGCAATCCGATATATCAACAAACAGGTCTTTATAGGCAAGTGCAAGCAAATCATAGTTGATTTCTGAATGATCCTTAATGACAGAAGTATTCAATTTAGGAAAAATAGCTGAAAGAGATATGTTTGTGCATCTGTATCTCCTGATGATGTCGTAAGGAACATAGCTTTCCTTAGAGACTATTAGTAGGTATTTCCCATTGTCATCATAAAAAGCATTATCGTGCTCACTTCTAAGTTGAAGATCGTTCTGATAGTGAATGATACTGAAACCCTTTAGAGAGAAATAAGTACTGTAATGGGTAAGACTTTCAAGGTCATCCAAATCCATCAGCAAGACGCGATTCGAATAATCCGCTTCTGCCTTTTCATAAATATATTCAGCGATCATATTCACGCCTCCAATCTGACAAGCATAACCATGCGAAAATCAGGGAAGACCTGCTGTCCTCTTCTATACTGTTCCTCTATTGTTTCTTTTTCTCTTCGAAGTCTCGCCAAGCGGGATTGCTTGATATTTTCAATTCCTATCTGGTCAGCAGCTTCTGTGCGAAGCTGCAAAGCATACATATATTTATTGTAGCTTTCCTGATTCCTTTGTAAGTATTGCGATTTCATAGTAACAAAGACATCATAAGCGAAATCCATGCTGATTTTTTCTAAAGAAGCATAATCATCCGCGCCGATATTAGGCACTGATTTTACAGACAATTTTGAATTCGGATCAAGAAGAACATCTGAAATCCTTTTTCCTGCAACCGGGCGTAATACGAAGGCTTCATTTACGAAAATTGGAATAATGCGCCGATCGCTGTCGACGTCTGTAAGTGACAATTCCCAGAGCATAAAATAACCTGCTTCATTAGGGAAATTCTTTATTGATAATGAAAGGAGCGGAGAGAATCGATCCTGAACAATATCCAACTTAAGGTGTTTAGTTATTCTATCATCATTTATGCCGATGTTTGTCATTAGAGTCAATTCATTTCCCTGCCAGTTGTCGTAGTAGATTAATAGCTGTTGCAGAGCCTCCTCTACATCAAAATCTGATTCACGACCGACCAGTTCAGATAAATCCTTATCCTCTTTGATAACATCTTTGTATTTTCGGGCATTCGCCATTTGCTGTCTTACTTCCGTCTCTACAGGAGCCATTGCTTCTTTTAGCTTTGCTGGCTGTGAAATAGAACGCATATAGGTTTCGGTAAAGTCAAGCTCGGCAACCTCGCTGTCCAATACATCCGAATATTTATCAACACCGATTTCCTGCAAAATCACAGATAGCTTTTCTTCTAAAACTTCACGAACGCGGTTTTCTACAGTATCCTCTACTATGAAATTATAAATCTGGACGTCGCGCATCTGACCGATACGATCAGCACGACCGCAACGCTGCTCGATCTTCATTGGATTCCACGGAAGATCGTAGTTAATGATAATATTACTAAACTGCAGGTTCAAACCTTCTCCACCGGCATCCGTTGAGATGAAGATGTTTGTCTTATCGCGGAATTCCTGAAGCGCATCGTTCCTTTCTTCAATGCTCATACTACCGTTCAAGATCGAAACAGTATAGCTTCTGGAGAGGAGTTTCTGCTTTAAATATTCCTGTGTAGCAACAAACTCTGTGAATATAATAATCTTCTGATTCTGATCTTCACTTAAAAGAGAGTCGATTATATCAAAAAGCTTTTCGATTTTTACATCAGGATGCTGTAATTCAGCTTGTTTTGCCGTAAAAATAATGTTTTCAAGCTCTGAGATTTCCTCTTTAGCATCAAGTGAAATCGCTTCTAATGCCTCTTCAACACCGTCCTCGATATCAAGCTCAGCAAGGTCGGCTTCTGTTAGTGAACCCAATTTTGTAGTCTGATTCTTTAAGACTTCAAGACGTCTTTCAAGGCTTTGCCTTACTGCTGTCGTGCTGCTTGTAACCATGCGCTGCATAATGATTAGCAGGAAAATCAGGCACATATTCTTTTTTCGATTACGCAGAGCTTTGTTGTATGTTTTTGAAACATAAGAAGTCACCATGTTATAAAGCTCGCGTTGCATAGTATGACGCTCATCCCAGTTCAGAAGTTCCAAGTGGGTGATCCTGTTTTTGAAGAGCCTGTTTCCGTTGTTGTCTATCGCTTCGCGCTTTTCGGTTCGTATCAGATATGGCGCAACCTGCTCTTTAACAATTGACCGAGCATTCGGGAAGGCTTCTTCATCGAGAAGGCGAACAAGCCTCAAGAACGGCTCTGTTTTGCCGTTATGAGGTGTTGCAGACAAAAGCAACAAATATGGACTTGCTTGCGAAAGAAGATGTCCGAGTTTATATCTCGCAACCTCGCCGGTAGAACCCGCAACACGATGTGCCTCATCGATGATAACTAAGTCCCAGCCGCTATTGATGATCGAATATATACGTTCCTGATTATATTGCTCAATCTTTTCCTCCGACCAGCCGATACGCTTAACCAGAGGTTTGATGGAATCCATTGGTGATATGACCTGATCATACTGCCCATATACATCATCATTATCTGTAAGGCGGCGAATCGTATCATAATCTGACGGGAGAATCACATGGAACTTTTCATGAAATTTCTCCCGCATTTCTGATGCCCACTGTGTTACGAGACCGGTAGGGCACACGACCAAAATACGCTGAATCAAGCCTCTGGCTTTCAGTTCTTTGATTACCATACCGGCTTCGATCGTTTTTCCGAGACCGACTTCATCAGCCAGTATGTATCTGATTGTTTTATGCTCCATTACTCGGTTCAGAACATGAAGCTGATGCGGAAGCGGAATCACTCCGCTGGCGAGTGATGAAAGAAGCCCGCCAGCGGTTTCATTTTTGATTTTCGAGAGCAGCATTACATAGCGGAGATAATTCTCATCATAGGTGTTGGTGCCGCCTTCTTTATTCAATTGTTCTTCTGACACCTTATAAACCTTGCCTGTGGCTGGATTGAAAACGCGATAGGAAGTAAAGCCCCACGCGACTATCTTTTCCAGCACCTGCACATTGGCGCGAGTTGTTGTATCAAATGCAAAATCGCCAATCTGCAACATTAAATCATCTCCTTTGAAGCAGATTATACTCTGCTCAAGCTAATATCATAATACATCAGGAGGTTTGGATCTTCCTGAATTGTTTCTTCTGGCAAACGTTCAGCCATAGCAACAATTGCGGCATAGTCCTTGTCTTTCCAGAGTTTTGCAAAACCAGCGCGGATTGCTTCAGAACGGAATACCTTCAGCTTGCCTTTGCTCGCCATGTATTCTTGGAATTCTTTCAACAAGTTCTTTTCACGTAGCTTGGCAATATCTCCGCTCTTGGTTAGGTCAGGGACATACCATCGCCCGCCATCATCTTTTAGGAAGTTTTCTTCCAGAATTTCAGAAAGTTCAGGGAGCTTTTCGTGTTTATCAACTGCTTTCAACTCCTGCATGAACTTAGGCATCAGCTCAGCATAAGTTTGAGGGTTGCCGCCGTTGTTCTCATCAAGTTGCTGATATAACCAGCCTATAGCTGATTTTTCATCAGAAACAAAGAAAGAAAACTGGATTGGCTCGATATCACAAGTTGCTCTAATCATATCATATTCATTTACTTGATTAGGCAGGAAATACATCCCGTCGCGTTTTAGAAAACGATCATCAAGACCTTTGTAAAAGCTTGGTGCATCTATTGGAACTGCAAGTCCATTCATGATATGATATGCAACCATGCGGTCGAACAAGAGGAATGCTTGACGTTCAGCAACGATGTCAAGTTTTCCGTTTTTGTCTGAATCAACGACAACAGGAACATTCTCAAGATGCTGACGCACAAAAGCCCATGCGGTTTCTTCGGTACCCGCTTTTAAATGGAATTCGGTAGTAAACTTATTCTTCGGCTTATAAACAGATATTACAAGATCTTGTTTTACTGCCGTAGTATTCTTGATCTGTGTATAGGAACTTTGCTTCTTATCAAGAGTTCTGACATCTGCAATAATAAACCCTGCACGACTAAGACTTTCTTGAATTGCATTCCATACAGCGTTTTTCGAATTATGAAACTCTACTGTCATCCAATGTCCCGGCTTCAATACACGATAGTATTCCTCGAAACACTTGGTCATTAAGGTTTGATATTCAATTAGACCTTTATGTTGAGCACTATTGATAATAGCTTCAGTGGAATTTTGTGTAGTGACCTTGAGCCACGCCTCCCACATAAAACTTAACTCAGAGTACATGAGATTATCCCCAAAAGGCGGATCTGTAAAAATGTAATCAATTGAGTTTGACGGAACGCTCGTTTCGGTTAATGAATTCGTACTTATAATTCGGTCACATGGTGAAAAAACAGAAATTGCGTTTTTTAATTTCATTATCGCCTTGTACTTCCCTTGAATCCAATCAAGCACATTCCATTCTCGAATCATTGATCCGACATAAAGGGTACCCGACAGAATCATATTAGGGAATCCGGAATTGAGTCTGAATCTTTGTAACTTGCTGACTCCTTGCATCACACCTGTTATAACAGACATTAATGCTAATTGGATGTTGTGGTCTTCTTCCTGCATGATAGAATCCCAAAGAGAAGCTAATACATACAAATTTCTTCTTGTGAAGAAGTGATGAATCCTTGTCATTCCTTGATGATAGCCCGCACGCCAACTGTCACCCCATTTTTCGCCAATACCCATCATTAGATTAGTTGGATACCAATAAGGAATATCCATATCGTTAATCTTTTCGATTAATGAAATATCTTCTTCATCTGGTGCTTTTGTGTGCTCTCCATCTGTGTCCTGATAAGCAATTAAGACAGGAACTTGCTTTGTCGTTTTGACTATTTCATCTACTGCTTTATCGTAATATGAAATAGTTGCTCTTTCGCATTCCTTTTTAGTCACCTCAGCCATGCATGAAGGACAACGAAAACTTGTTTTAACGCCTCCGGTTTCTTTGTCTATGGCGCTATCCCAGAATACTATTTCTTTGCCACAATGCGGACAAATAAAAACGTCTGAGAATACAGTGTAATTTATATGACAGCTTACACCAGCGTTATTTTTGGTTTCATACATCCAAGAACATTCGTCGGTTGCTTTTTGCGAAACCCTATCAAAAGCCGCCTTAAAATTTTCCGTATCAACTGGTGTATTATAAACAGCGGATATGTAAGAAGCGACAGGAGCCAGGTCACTTATAATTGCGTGTCGTTTTCCCCATTTGTCACTTGCAAATTCTCCAGTTAGTTCAAAGGCAAGTGAATTATCAAAGCTACCGCACATTTGTGCTGCAACGCCGGTCATTCCGGTTCCACAAAAGCCGTCAAAAACAATATCACCGGGGTTTGTATAATGAAGAATATAGCGCATGATCGCTTTATAAGGGACTTTTGTGTGGTAGCTATGTGCGTTATAAACAGGATCTTTTTTACCTTCGCTGACATCAGTAGCAAAAGGTTCCCTGTGATATTCATCTGTTTCCTCGTCATAAGGAGTACCTTTTTCTCTAATGAATTCCTCAATAAAAGGATTTGGGCAAGCAGTATAATATGGAGCATCGGAGAGGGCAATAATGTCCTCATCCGAGCCGATAGGAAAGCCTTCGATGCCACGAACTTTATCTATATCCTCTCTTGTTAGTTTACGCTTTTCCATCGATTATTCCTCACTTTCTCTTCTTTTTACAACGATACGAAGTGTTGACGCATCTTTGCCTTTCGTATAAGCTGAAATGATGTCATTCAGCTTTGCCTTGAATTCTGTTTCGTTCATCGGCGGGAGCTGTTCCAGCTTTTCGATCAGTTCTTCCGTTTCGATGATTACCGGTTCGTAGTTCTTCAGAAGTGCCTGAATGCTCGTTACAAAGAAATCATCTACTCGCTGCGGCAATGCGCCGGAGGAAACGAAGTCATCGATTACCTTTGCCTGCTTTGCATTCAGGTATTCTTTTTGGTTCAGAACCAGCGGATCGGAGATCGTGTCTATCAGCATCTTTGTCCATTCAGCAACCAGTGCTTCAATACGATCCTCCAAGTTATCAAGCTGACCATATACATTTACAGCCTTGTCTTCAAGACCAAAATGGCAGTGCGGGCAAACGGAACTCTGCTTTAACTCGGTCGGTGTCAGTTCATAGCACACCTTCAAAGCTGCCAAATCCTGTTCAATCTCAGTCAGTTTCGCGCCGGACAAGATATCGATTCCGCGCAGCTTTCTAAGATTTGATAACAGCAGGCTTTCCTGAATCTGTCCTCTGCGCTTTGCGTCTTCGATGCCGAGTCGCTTCTTTTTGTGCGCATCAAAATAGATGTCAATGTATTTATCTTTGATTTTGCTAAGTTCATCACAGACACTTTGTGCTGCTGACTCACCGGATGTTCCGTCAAGAACGCTGTCACGAAGTTCACGGAACTTTGCTTTTGCGCTTTCAATTTCGGACTTCATTTCAGCGCCGAGATCGATATACTCGATGCCTGAAATATAAGTAACATCAGAGAAGCAACCTTCCTTGAACGCAAGATATTGAGGAATGCGATAAAGCAGAGCAATGTCTTCAGCCAGTGACTCGACCTGCTCCATAGACAGGCTGAAATTATTCAGCTTAGCAGGAGTATTGAATCGAGCATTATAATTGCTGAATTCATTTTTTACAGCGGTGCAAGCGCTGCGCATTCTCTGAATAACCTGTGAATTAACAAGAGGTTCAGCCCACAGTTCAAAGCCGTCCGCCAGCTTTCGTTCAACAAGTACCGCAGAATTACAAAGATCTTGTGCCTTCTTCAGAAGCTCCTCAACACCTTTTTCGCGGTCATTGGGATTATCGAGCAAAGCAGGATTGATATCCAAAACATCAAACATCTTCTTCAATTCAGCCATCGCAATCTGCGCAGGTCTTGAAAGATACTTGAATGTATACAAATCTGTTACGCTGAGCTTAGGAACCGTATCTAAAGTTGCTGCAGTTATCTTATTTCCATTGTTGAGAGTGATTTCCGCATATCCGCCATAAACCATAGAGAGGAAAATAACAGGAGCAAATACGTGCATGATGCGGAACTTCTTATCAATTTGATCCATTCGCAGCGGCTCAAAAAGATCAGAATAATTCAATACGCCCTGTGGCGGAAGTTTCTTAACAAGGTCAATATAATAGGCTGCGTATTTTGAGCCTTCCGGCTTGATTTTTTCACCATCAAGAATTCCAAAGCTGCGCAGAACCATTGCTGACATCTGTGATTTCCTTCCGGCAAAATGATCAAAAGCAGCTCTCGCATTGTCATACATATTTTTTCGGGTAATCTTGGTTTCCATCTTAGGAAACTCAGGATAAATAGTGCCGAAGTAATGGTCTAAGCAGATGGATGCAGCGAGATCAAGCGTGTCACCGAAAGTTGCATCCTTATTGAAACGTCCTTTAAGCACCTGTATCAACTGTTTACTCTCACCTTTGTAGCCGACATCAAAACAGGTGTTTTTGTTTTCACTAAGATACTTAATCAGCCGCCTTCTAAGCATCATTGCTTTGTTGCTATATGCTTCTTTATCCTTGCCTTCACTTATCTTAGCGAGTTCAGATGCTGCGGAGAACAGAGAAACCATTTCTTTGAATTCTTCCGTAGATTTGAAATAAAAATACACTTCATCATCTAAATTACCGGTGCTTATTCCTGCTCCGGAGTACGGCGGCATGATGTGCATATAGAAGTCACGTTCTGGCTGCGCGGTACTTCTTTCTCCCGGAAGTCCCATAAAAAGATATCCTTCCCGGAAAATGCTGTGCGAATCCCAATTGAGATCATGCTCATAGATATTGAAACCCGGAACATATTGCTTCTTATCCCATTCCAAGCAACTATAAACGATCTGATAGAAATAACGATCGAGTTCTCCATCTGCCATCAGGGAGGCTTTCTGCTTGATTTTTTCGTCGTAATCAACTACTTTATCGACGTCAATATAATACTGGCTGTTTGCGTCGTTGTAGATGATAAACTGTCCTGATACCGTAGTCATAATGTCACGTAACGTAGTTTTAACGATTCCAAGAAGAAAATCAGCATCCTCTTCAGGCATAGGAAGATGAAGACAAAGGTCGTCCTTCAGATTTTCAGCAGTGAGTCCAAACTGAATATCAAGACCGTTTGTCGTCAGTCGGTGTACACTTAACGCATAAATAATCTTTATCGCCAATGGTTTATATGTAGCTTTAGGGAAGGAGCGATTGATGATTTCTTCAAGCTGGCTACTTGCATTTACAACTCTGCTTATTGTAACATCACTCTTGAGTAAGCCATTTGTTTTGATAGCAAGCCAATAATCATCAAACGAGATAATTCCCGGCGCACCTTCTGGCACATCTTCATTAAAGATGTTTTTAATTGCAAGAGAGATGTTCTTCAAGATATGTCTGTTTTCGATCAGGTAAATCTTATTGAAAACATCGAAATATGACGGATGAATCGGGAAAAGATCAACGAAATCATCAAGTTTTGATGCCATCCCAGTGTAGAGATTGCAAAACTTCTCAAGATGCGCACGAATCAATGCCTTTTGCTCAGGCGTCTTTTTCAGGATTCTTTCTGAAACAACATAGGATGTGTCTTCTTTTCTGATGATGATTTGAGTAAAACGGTCGCTAACGTGTTTCAGTGTATCGGAAACAAAGCTAAAGCGAGGATTATCAAATATCTTCTCCTGAACACCAAAGATAACGCGCAGATTAGATTTAGAGCACATTTCGCCTAAAGCCCTGAAGAACTCCAAATCTAAGACTATTTCACGCTCATCACGGGATGTAAGATATGAGAGAAATTCGTCGACAACAATCAGGTAACCTTTGTCAGGATACTTTTTAGAGAACGCCATCATCATATCTTTGATAAGTTTCTTATTATCCCTGACCGTACTAAAATCGGGAACGTCAAACGAAATCCCTCTTGCTTCAAAGTCTTCCTGAATAAAACCGAAAAGAATCTCGCGAAGAGACATTGTTACACCGCCGATTTCAATACGGAGAATCTCAAATTTGCCGGCGATAGGCTTTAGGCTTTCCGCAAACTTTGCATTCTGTAAATACTGTAAGTTTTCTGCGTCATGAGCGATAGCAGAAATGACAGACATCAAGTGAGATTTACCGGTACCATAATTACCGACGACAAGAACGCCTTTGTTATCGATAACCTCATCCATTTGAAGTTGATCAATTACAGGCGCTTGAAGGTTTTCAGCCATTGCGTCAGACATAACGTAAGTCTTTACATATTCTCTTGCCTTATTTGCATCGTCAGCTGAAACGAGCTGGATTACATCCTCGATGGGATTAAAGGTTATCAACTGTGAGTATTTCATATTCCGGTTCCTCCCTTAAATTACGCACATAATGTCGTATTCATTGATATTGTAAGTTTTATGATCTGAGCGTCCCTCTTCACTATATGTAAGGCATCCATTAAGATAGCTTCCTGACCATACCAAACGGAACTTTTTCCGTTTGTATACAGACAATAGCATTTTCATAACGTCGATCTTATATTCCGGATTGAATAGTACATCGATGTCCTTTATTAAAACGTTGTCAGGATGCTCTTGCAGGAACTTAAAAAAGATAGATTCAAGTTTCATTGTTCTTTGAAATGGCTTGAATGATAACAATTCACGAGCTAAATACTTATTAGCGGAAACTGCTTCATTGGACAGTTCAGGTGTTTCCTTGCAGTATATCAGGAGGCGAAATACAGTCTCTTCGCTTGGCAGTTTTCTCATATCAATAATTGTTCCCACTGTAATCCCTCCATTGTCTTATTTGTTTTACATCTTATACCGACTGCATCATCATATCAAAATGCTGAGGCTGTTTCATTGCAATAAATATTTGCTGGAATGTTTCTCTTATGCTTTCCATGTCGGCAGTGTCATCGATATAATCATAGCCGTCAGACAAGCCGTGAATGTTTGCGCCAACATAGTGCAGCAGAGAATCGACTGCCAGCAAAAGGTCACGGTTTTCTGAACCGTCGTCATTTTCCTTTATAAAGAGGCTTTGCTCTTTTTTAAGCAGATCAGAAAGCTGCTCGCCTTTATAGCCACATATCTGAATGAAGTAGTATTCGAGTATCTGTCGAATTACTTGTTTCAGTACAATCGGAGATGTGGCTTCTTTATATTCCCTCCAAAGTGTTCTGTATGCATTGTATACGGGAGTATAATTCTGTTCTAATGCAGGGGTTCTGCCGAAGGCATCTTTTTTCGTGCAGTGAATGATTGCTGAAGCATTGTCTTTTTTTGTGATTAGATAGAAATTAACACAATGGTAATCCTCGTTTCCTAAGCGATTATATGAAACTTCGTTATGGAAAAAGGAATTATGTGTAAGAATAAAAATTTGCTTGATATATCGAGGGATGTCTGCGCCGTCAGCGATTCCATTATTGTGACATACAGAAACCAACTCACGGACAATTGAACTAACAATAAACAATGCTGAACTATCCATGCTCGATACTGGATCGTCAATGACAACGATTCGTTCTTTGAATTCGCCGTCAGCGCTGTCTCTTCCGAGTATCCTGTGATAGAAATACAGGAATGCGATGAAGTTTTTCTCACCTTCACTGAGTCCATGTGCTGGGCTTCCATCATCTCGTACAATTTGATACTTGCTCGGCTCACCGCGCTTCTTCTTCACTCGGAATCCTTGAAAGCCTGCGTTTACCAGCATATCATTGATGCTATTCATAGTTGCATCAACATTAACGATTTGAAGAGAGAGACCAGCTATATCCGCTTTCAAGCCTCTTATGCTCTGTTCAAGTGTCTCGAAATCTTCCTTCAGCTTTGTAAGTTTTTCATTTATTTCCGCAGTATCAGCTTTGTATTTATCAACATATGCCTTTGTCAGAAAAGCCATATGCTCCCATATCATATCGGTACATTCGACTTGCTTCTCTTTACGTTTAGTGATTATTACGTTGTTTTCTTCTATGGCTGTGTTCATCTGCTGAATAATCAGATTTATTTCGTTCAGTAGTTCAGCAACAGGCTCAAGCTGAATCTTCATTGTAGGAGAGTTCATTTTTTCAGAAAGACGGCTCAAATTTAATTCGTGCTTTGCTTTGAGTGCTTCCAGTTTATCGCTATATGCTGAGAAATCATTTCGTGGGAACGGATGTTGAAGATTCTGACTGAGATGACTAAGCGCTGTCTGCATCAAGCGTTCATATTGGGATCTGAACGAGTCAACCGCTTTGCGCTCTCGTTCGTAGGCATCGTCGAAACACGATGCAAGCTGCTGTTCAAAGTCGTCCGGTAATATTCTTGAACAATAAGGGCAGCGATTATCTGAGTTCTCTGTGAAATGATCATGACCAAATTGTACCCAGTCCATTGAGCCAAGTGCGCGAACAAAATCTGCAAATGGTGTGTCTGCACGGCTGGTTATTGCTTTTGCAAGCAAATCATATCCGGTGATTTGCTCGACCTCCACAACGGATACCGTAGGCATATTACTGTAGACAGTTGAATCGGTACTGAATGCGGCTTCATACATCGAGCGTATTTCACTCATTTCGTGCTGGACGGGATTTGCCACTTTTAGTAGTTCGATAATAAATGCATTTTTGCTATTACGCTTCTTTTTCATAGCCTCTGGAAAGTGAATAGTGCGAAGATCAGTAAGTTCGCCCCAGCACTCAGTTTCCAGTTTAGCCATCAATTCTGCCGGTCTTTCTTTGAGTTCATCCTGCTGAGATTTAATAGCTGTTTGCTGTGATTTAAGTTTTTCGAGATCTGCTTCTTTTTCTTTTATCTCTTCCTGAATCTTTATATTGCCTTCATTGACGCTGAATACACCGGAAATGCCTTCAGCTCGAATGTTACTATCAATAAATGTCCGATCATAAACAAGGACTTCATAATCAGAAAGAGAAGGAGTGACACCGGCTCCGGAACGGATGCAATCAGCTATGGTGGACTTGCCGACGCCATTCTTCCCGTAGAAGAAATTAATCAAAGTCGGCTCAATCAGCACATTATGATAGGTTCTGGTGTTCAGCATGATTGAAGTGATTGCCGATGACATTTTACCTTCCATAGCTTTTGGCTCCTTTACTCTGTAATTTTCCCGTTCCTTACATATTCGTCAATTTCCGATATTTTGAACTTATACATTTTGCCTGCTCTGTAATACGGGATTTTATCCTGTTTGATCCAAGCGCGTATCGTATCTTTACTGACGCTCAGATAGTTTGCTACCTCTTCAAGATTTACCCATCTTTCCAGAACCTCGTTATCGGTATTATTATCCATCTTAACACCTCACTTTACAGGGTGAAGCCTAACTCTCGGAGTTCAGCTATCAGGTCTATTTTCTTTATGCTCCAGTGCATACGATTAAACTCATTAAAGGAATCTGTTCCGCTTATATCCAGCTCGAAAAGAGCTTCATTCAGGCGCTGTTGAGGTAAGTAGCACTTGATATCTGGATATATCATCACACCATTTCGGCGAACCTTTATCTGCTTGACAAAACCAAATGCAAGAATTTGATCCTCATCAGTATGTCCAAATGCATTATTCTCATTTGCAAAGATGCTGGGAAAACGTTTTATTCTTGCAATTGCCTCATCCGATAATGTAGAAAACTCTGCTTTCACACTGTCTTCCATGTAACCAGTCAGCACTCTGTCAGGTTCGATCTTAAAATTTGCCGCATCTGGTTTTGTCCAGTCAACACCGTAAGTAACAAAAAGATTATAATGTGTCCTGTCAGCAGCAACCATTTGCTGCGATACTTTAGGCTGTGGAGTTATTAATGGCGGCGCGACTGAAATGCTGACATTGACATTCTCAATGTTTTCTGCTTGAATTCCTGCCTCTCCATTAGTAATAAGGTTAAGGCTTTGCGCTACACCGATATTTGTTCCATCGCCAGACTGATCCAAATTGTATGTCCTTTGAACAACAGGAAGATCAGGCTCTCCGGATTCTGTTGGAAGCATTTTATTGCTCATTTTAAGGTCACCACCTTGCCGTCACGTATTTCGATTGTGTTGGCATGACCAATATTGATGCCATTACCGTTCTGAGTAATATTAAACTGATTCTGTATGATCTGCTGTACTTCTGGCTGAGAAGTTGGTGTTATAGCGTCAACGATTTCAACATTTTCTGTAGGAGCGGGTTCTTCCCGCTGCTTTTTTTGCGTTTTTGAATACTCATTGATCAGTTGAAACAGCAGATCAGAACATGGATAAGCAAAATCCGCACCTTCAGAATTGAAGTCCGGTATACTTTTCCGTATCTCACATTCCATGCAATACTGTTTTTCATCCGAATAGCTGTCCTTTATAAATTTGACTAATCTACTCGGACTTTTCGCTTTCAATACCTTCTTAAACTTGGACTTACTCAGACCGTGTTGTCCACGGACACCATGTTCTACAGTGTCACTTTCAAGTCCTGAAAATGGATTATGATCGTTTTCTGAGATGCAATTATCAATCAGGCGCATGAAAAAATCATATTCACCATCGCTGCCTGAATAGTTCGTATCCAAGAGTTCGATTAAGTCCAACAGATTCATACATACACGCCCCTTCATATATCAGCACGGAGATTTTCGGAAATTTCCGATTTGGTCCGAAACTTTCCGAAAAGCTCCGACAACAATAATCAAAATATGACATAATGAATACAGATCGGTGGGAGTGAGTGAAACGAAATGGCACTCCAAGCAACTCCCAGCAAATCCTACTAAACATTATAGCACAAAATCACTATTTTTACCAGTGCTACAATTCACTTTCAACGAACTTTTAAAAAATCGTCAATCTGCACAATCAGAGCGTTTAGCCTTGTGCGGAATGCACAGCACTAAGTCACTTTGCTGTGCAGGTCGCGTTTTCGACAAAATCTTGGGACTGGATTTGTACACATCCATCGAAACAGAGATTTTATTTTGTAATATCAAAAAAGTTGCACGTTGACGTACAACTTTTCGGGGTTTCGGAGCTATTTATGGAGGGCGTTATAAAAAATATCGTCCGGAGGTTAATAATCTGACACCTTTCTTGGACTGTATTTCAGGAAGGAAGATGTAAATTTTCCGTGAACTATTTCCAATAATCAACGGTTTCCCGTTGTATGAACCCGCTTTTCTGCCCCTTATATAGAAGACCTTTCGTCCAGCGCCGCTGGTTTTCTCCAGTGGTGATATAAAAACACCTGTCCCGGATAAGACGTTAAACTGTCTGCTGCTGCACACTGAGCCGCTTGATCACCGGCTGCTCAACGGTCTGCGGCAGGACAAGTTAATATGTACGGCTGTCATTTGAGCTGACGGCTGCAATCCTGAATGGAGTAATCCATCTGGAATGCGGTCTGATTCGTCATGCCCATTTGCCGGTCGAGATTCCTCCATTCGCAAGTCAAATGGAGGATTTTTTATGTCAAAACAGTTTTACCTGCCAATGCGTGATGCCAATGATCCGCACAAAGTTACCCTGATTCCCGTTTCCGAGGAAGTCTATGCCAACATCACACCGGAAACAAACCGTATCCGCAGCCGCCGTCAGTATCATGGGCAGTGCTGCTGCCCGAAGCAGTACCTTTGGAAATGTGACGGAGACTGTGACGTCTGCGAGTATCGTGCTGCCGGGGACAACCTTTCCCTCGATTATGAGACGGAAATGCACGGCGACACCTTCGCAGATACATCTGATACCGAAGAAATCGCCACCGACCAGATCCTGATGCGTCAGCTTCTCGAACGGCTGAAAGAACTGATGCCCGAAGCCATCACCGTCGGTCAGATGTGCCTTGATGAAGACCTGTCCGAGCGTAAGTGTCTGGAACAGCTCAATCTGAAGCGCAGCACCTATCGTTCACAGCTTGAAAAGGTGCGGAAACTGCTTGAATTCGAGTTCGGAAAATTTTTCTGAAAAAGTTTCGTCCAAAACGCCCTTGATCCTGTAGTGGGTTGTGAAGGGAGGTGAACGACACATGAACAGGAAAACCCAAGAACTTATCGACACCCTGATGGCAATCTCTGTGGTGTCAAAGAGACTCGCAAAAAATCTGGCAAAGGAGGACAAGCATAATGGATCCGATGATGGAACTGGTAAACGCCCTGAATGCACTTACTGCTGCATTACAGAAATTCTCGTCGCAGACAACTAACGCCTATCTCGACACGTTCGAGGAAATCTACGATCCCGATAAAGACGAGCCGCAGGCAGCGGAAGCACCGAAGGAGCAGCCCGCACCTGAACAGAAGGCAGAGACTGTCACCTTCGTGCAGCTCCGCAGCCGCCTTTCGGAGATCTCCCGCAGCGGCAAGACGGCGGAGGTCAAAGAACTGATCGCCAAGTTTGGTGCATCAAAGCTCTCGGATATTGCCGAAAGCGACTACGCCGTTGTACTGGCAGAAGCGGAGGGATTGTGATGCCCGGAACACACGCGATTCTGTCACCGTCAAGTAGCGAACGCTGGATCAACTGCCCGCCTTCCGCAAAGGAGAACGCGGGCGGTGATACCGGCAGCAGCTACGCTCAGCAAGGCACGGACGCACACGCTCTCTGCGAGTACAAGGTCAAGAAGGCACTCGGCTTCAAGGTGCGCGATCCTACCCCCGATCTGGAGTACTATGACGAAGAGATGGAGGAATGCGCCACAGCCTACTGTGAGTTCGTCATGGAACAGGTGCAGGCGGCGAAGGAGACCTGCGCTGATCCGCAGGTGCTGGTCGAGCAGCGTCTCGACTTCACTCGCTGGGTTGCTGAGAGTTTCGGCACTGCTGACTGTATTATTGTAGCCGACGGCACGATGACCGTCATCGACTTCAAATACGGTCTCGGCGTACTTGTCGATGCCGAGGGCAACAGCCAGATGCGTATGTATGCGCTGGGCGCTTTGAATCTCTTCGAGAGCCTGTATGACATCCAGACCGTCCGCATGATTATATTTCAGCCCCGCCGCGATAATGTCAGCATTGCGGAGGTCACGAAGGAGGAACTGCTCAACTGGGCAGAGGAAGTCCTCATTCCTGCTGCGGCACTTGCGGCAAAGGGCGAGGGCGATTATAGTGCGGGCAAGCACTGTCAGTTCTGCAAGATCAAGGCGACCTGCCGTAAGAGGGCTGAGTACAATTTGCAGATGGCGCAGTACGACTTCGCTGTCCCGGACACACTTGCCGATGACGAGATCAGCATGATTCTCGATCGCGCCGACACCTTCATCGGCTGGGTGAACGATGTCAAAGCCTATGCGCTCGAACAGGCTATCGGCGGCAAGAGCTACCCCGGCTTCAAGGTCGTGGAGGGACGCAGCAACCGCAGATACACAAACCCCGATGCTGTTGCAGCGACTGTCACTGACGCGGGATATGATCCATATGAGAAGAAGCTCATGGGTGTGACCGCAATGACCAAGCTGCTCGGCACTAAGAAATTCAACACCCTGCTTGGCTCCCTGATCGAAAAGCCGCAGGGCAAACCTACACTCGTACCAGAGTCGGACAAGCGTCCGGCATGGACAATCAATGATTTTCAGGAGGAAGAATAACATGGCAAAGATTACTAATCCCACAAAGGTCGTTACTGGCAAAAACACCCGCTTCAGCTACCTCATTGTGAATGAGCCGAAGGCGATCAACGGCGGCACTCCGAAGTACAGCGTGTCGCTCATCATTCCGAAGTCCGATACCGTGACCGTCGAGAAGATCAAGGCGGCGATCAAGGCGGCTTACGAGGAAGGTCAGGGTAAGCTCAAGGGCAACGGCAAGACCGTCCCGCCGCTGAAAGCCCTCAAGACGCCGCTGCGTGACGGCGATGAGGAACGCCCCGACGATGAAGCATACGCAGACAGCTACTTCATCAACGCCAACAGCGCTACCAAGCCGGGTGTTGTGGATGCCGACTGCCAGCCGATTCTCGATACCAGTGAGCTGTACTCCGGCATCTACGGCAGAGCTTCCATCAACTTCTATGCCTTCAATACCAACGGAAATAAGGGCATCGCCTGCGGTCTGAACAATCTCCAGAAGCTCCGCGACGGTGAGCCTCTCGGCGGCAAGTCCCGTGCAGAGGATGATTTCGCAGACATGGACGACGATGACGACGATTTTCTCTCTTAATTAACCAATGAATGTCGGGAGGGCGACTGACGGGATACCGTCCGGGTGGGTTTAAAGGAAGTGTTACCATGAAAACCATAGAAATCGATCTGGAGACTCGGAGTGACCGTGACATCACCAAATGTGGTGTATACGCTTACGTCGATTCTCCGTATTTTGCTATCACGCTGATGAGCGTCTCAGTTGATGACGGCGCAGTGAAGCTTTACGATCTTGCGAACGGCGATCGTGTCCCCGAAGATATTCTAACTGCGCTTGCGGATGAGTCCGTCATCAAGCGGGCGTTCAACGTGCAATTTGAGCGTGTATGTCTCTCCAAATATCTGCGGGAGGAGTATCCGCAGATCTTCCGCAGTTACAGCATTGAAGCCGATACTGTCGGCGATTATCTAAGTCCGGTCGGCTGGCAGTGTACCATGATCCATTGCAGAACGCTCGGTCTGCCATCGACACTGGCTTCTGCAGGTGCTGCCCTGAAGCTGGAACAGCAGAAGATGCCGGAGGGCAAGGCGCTCATCAAGTATTTTTGCGTACCTTACGAAACGGTGAACGGCATTCCGCAGTTCCACACTCCTGCCGATGCACCTGATAAGTGGGAAACCTTCAAGGCGTACAACAAGCAGGACGTGGAGGCGGAGCTTGCCATTGACCAGCGCCTTTCCCGTTTCCCGGTACCGGATTTCATCTGGGAGCAGTTTTATCTCGATCAGGAGATCAACGATCGCGGCATCCGTGTTGACATGGAGCTGGTCGATGCAGCGCTTACGCTGGATGCACAGGCGAAGGCAACGCTGTCGGCGGAAATGCGCAGGCTTACCGGCATCGAGAATCCGAATTCCGTGTATCAGCTTCTGGAATGGCTCGGCGAACAGGGATATAAATCGGACTGTCTTGACAAAGCTGCCGTGAAGGAACTGCTCAAGACTGCGAAAGATCCGGTGAAGTCAGTGCTGGAGCTGAGGCTTATGCTGTCGAAGTCAAGCGTGAAGAAATATCAGGCGATGCAGACGGCAGCCTGCTCAGATCACCGTGCGAGAGGAATGTTCAGCTTTTATGGTGCTTCACGAACTGGACGCTGGGCAGGACGGATTATTCAATTGCAGAACCTGCCGCAGAATCATATTCCTGACCTGACCGAAGCGAGAAATACAGTCAAGTACGGTTATTACGATGAGGTCGAAATGTTCTATGAAGATGTGCCTGATACGCTATCGCAGCTCATCCGCACTGCTTTTGTACCCAGACCGGGATATAAGTTTATTGTCGCGGACTTTTCTGCGATTGAAGCCCGTGTCATTGCTTGGATCGCCGGAGAGCAGTGGCGCATGGACGCTTTTGCCAACGGCGAGGATATATACTGCGCGTCGGCGTCAAAGATGTTCGGCGTACCGGTTGTAAAGCACGGCGAAAATGGTCATCTGCGTCAGAAGGGCAAGGTCGCGGAGCTTGCCTGCGGCTACGGCGGGAGTATCGGGGCAATGAAGGCGATGGGCGGTGATTCCCTGAACCTTACCGATGCCGAGCTGAAGCAGATCGTGGACGATTGGCGGGCAGCATCCCCGCATATTACGGCGCTGTGGTGGGCTGTCGATGATGCGGTCAAGAAGGCAATCAAGCAGAAAACAACCACAGAAACACACGGATTGCAGTTCAGCTATCAGAGCAAGATGCTTTTTATCACGCTGCCGTCCGGTCGTAAGCTCTGCTACGCGCACCCGCAGATCGGTGAGAACCAGTTCGGCGGAGAGTCCGTCACATATATGGGCGTGGGTGCATCGAAGAAGTGGGAACGCATCGAGAGCTACGGTCCGAAGTTCGTCGAGAATATCGTGCAGGGCATAGCGCGTGATCTGCTGATGTACTCTATGCAGACTTTGCGCTCCTGCTTCATTGTTGCAACGGTTCACGATGAAATGATCATCGAGGCGGATCGGAGAATGTCACTGCCGGTCGTCTGTGAACAGATGGCACGAACGCCTGCGTGGGCAGAAGGTCTGCTCTTGCGGGCAGACGGATATGAATGCGAGTTTTATAAAAAGGACTGATTGTTTCGTCCAAAACGCCCCTGATTCTGTAGTGGGTTGTAGAGCAGGAATGCTCTCCCCACATCTGGGGGCAAAGAATGAAGGGAGAATGGTTATGTTTTATGTGAAGGAAAAGACCGATGAGATCGAGGTTAAGGTGGAGCTGAACAGCGAGAACGTGTTCTGCTCCTGCCCGGACTGCGGCAAGGAGGTCGCTGTTGACCTGTCGTGCGTGTTTGCCGATGGTCTGGGCGATATGTACGGTACGGCAGTCCTCTGCAACGAGTGCGCTTGGAAGAGACTGCACGTGAAGCTGAAAAGAAAAGAGGGATGATATGAAATACAGTATTGAATGGTTTTATGCGCTGGTCAGCGGCAAGCTGGTCAAACCGGAGAACGTCTATGTGAAATGCCCACGCTGCGGGAAGCTCTGCAATAAGGGCTGCGACAGGAAGCCATGCGGCAGGAACGAGGTGAAGCATGGCTGATTATTATAACAGCGAAGGCTATGCAAGTCCAACGGAACATGAGGCGTTCACCCGTATCGAGCGTGAGGAGAAGGCTGCGGCAAAAGCTGCCGCCTTCCGCCCGATCGTGTATATCTGCTCTCCCTACTCCGGCGATACGGAGAAGAACGTCGAGAACGCTAAGCGATACAGCCGCTTTGCTGTTGACCGGCACTATCTGCCGATCACGCCCCATATCTACTTCACGCAATTTATGGACGACAGTGTTCCGGAGGAACGGGATACAGCCATTTTCATGAACTGGGTGCTGATGAGTAAGTGCGTGGAGCTGTGGGTGTTCGGAGATACGGTCAGCTCCGGCATGAAGGCAGAGATTGACCGTGCAAAGCGCAAACACATGAAAATTCGCTATTTCAGCGAGGAACTGGAGGAAAAGATATGAAGTTTACCCTGTATACTGCCGATTGTACCGGCAACGCAAAGAACACGATTTACCCGAATCAGAAGGTCATCACCTCGGAGGCTGACCTCAAGAAAGCTGTCACCAGCGACCATGTTTGTGCCAAGTACGATAACGATACCCGCTGCGATGCAAACTTTCAGTTCTCCGACGTCGTTCCGATGGATTGTGACAACGACCACAGCGATGATCCCGACGATTGGATCACTCCGGAAAAGCTGGCGGAGCAGCTCACCGATGTTGCATTTGCCATCACATACAGCCGTCATCATATGCTCGACAAAGGCTCTGTAACAGCCCGCCCTCGTTTCCATGTGTTCTTTCCGACCTCTCCCTGCAAGGATACCGCTTCCCACAAGAGCATCAAAGCCCGCATCTATAAGGAGCTTCCTTTCTTTGATGGCAACGCACTGGACGCTTCACGTTTTCTGTTCGGCTCGAAGGGTGATGTTGTCTGGCACGAAGGAAGCCTGACCATTGAGGACTGGCTCACGCTCATGAAGTCGAACCGCAGCATCCCGCAGGGACAGCGCAACAGTACCATGTCCCGTATTGCGGGCAGGCTGGTCAAGCGTTTCGGTGTGACGGAGGACGCTCATGCAAAGTTCCTCGAAAAGGCTGCGGAGTGTGATCCGCCTCTTGATGATGAGGAACTGGAGGGTATCTGGGCAAGCGCCTGCAAGTTCGGCAAAAAGGTCACATCGCAGGAAGGATATGTGCCGCCGGAACAGTACGGCGATAATGTGCTTATACCTGATGATTTTTCCGATGTCGGTGAAGCCCGCACGTTCGTCGAGTGCTTTGGTGATGAGATCGCATTTACGATTGCTACGAATTACCTGCGCTATAACGGTACCTACTGGGAGGAATCGGAGCAGGCGGCAGTAATGGCAATGATAGAACACACGGATGCACAGCTTGAAGAGGCAGAACGCAAAATGGAGGATGACCTGTGTGCGCTGGAGAAGCTCGGCGTTCCGAGAGCGCTGGCAAAGGCAGGAGGCAAAAAGTTCCGTGACAGCCTGAGTCCGGAACAGGGTGCTGCATACGGGCTGTTCAGATTTTCCGAGCTGTATCACGATTTCGTGATGAAGTACCGTCATATACGCAGTCTTAATAATGCGCTTGATGCAGCAAAGCCGCTGGTGCTGAAGCACCCGGAGCAGCTTGACGGTGATCCGATGTTGCTGAATACCCCCGGCGGCACCTACGACCTTGCCAAAGGTCTCGACGGCTGGAGAGCGACTGATCCGACTGACCTGATTACGAAAGTGACGGCAGTTGTGCCAAATGAGGAAGGTCGCCAGATCTGGGAGGACGCTTTGCAGGTATTCTTCTGTAAAGACCAGAGTCTTATCGACTACGTTCAGATGATCTGCGGTCTCTGTCTGATCGGAAAAGTATACACAGAAGCAATGATTATCGCATATGGCGACGGCAGGAACGGCAAGTCCACCTTCTGGAATGTCATCTATAAGGTTCTCGGCAGTTATTCTGGCAACATCTCCGCCGATGCTCTGACCGTCAACTGCAAGCGTAACGTCAAACCGGAAATGGCGGAACTGAAGGGCAAGCGCCTCATCATTGCTGCGGAGCTGCAGGAAGGAATGCGCCTGAACACGTCTGTGGTAAAGCAGCTCTGTTCGACCGATCCCATTTTCGCAGAAAAGAAGTTTAAGGCTCCGTTCTCCTTCGAGCCGAGCCATACGCTGGTGCTGTACACGAACCACCTGCCGAAGGTTGCTGCCTCGGACGACGGCACATGGCGCAGACTGATCGTGATCCCGTTCCATGCAAAGATTCAGGGACAGGATGACAAGAAGAATTACACGCAGTATCTCATTGACAATGCTGGCGGTGCGGTTCTTTCGTGGTTAATCGAAGGTGCCATGAAAGTGGTCGCCGCCGATTTCAAGGTAGAACGCCCGCAGTGTGTGTTGGATGCAATCGGAGCCTACCGTGAAGGCAATGACTGGCTTGGCTCTTTCATCAATGATTGCTGCGAGGTCGATAAAAGCTATATGGCGCAGTCCGGTGATCTGTATAAGTCTTATCGTGATTACTGTACGACCAATGGCGAATACACCCGCAGTACCTCTGACTTCTACGGAGCGCTGGAGCAGGCAGGCTTCAAGCGTAAAAAGATGCACAGCGGGAATTTCATTATGGGTATCAGCCTTGCTGCCGATTTCCTGAATTGACCTTCGACCGACTTCCGATTCCATCATACGAAAAAGTACGTAGAATCGGGATTGCGGAAGTCATCGAAACTCATTTCCCAACCTTACGCAGGCGAGAAAAAAGTATGTTTTTTCTTTCTATGTAAAGGTTTGTATTCAACTTCCGATGACTTCCGCACATATACGAAAAACGCCGAATTTATGACGATTTCCAAAGGAGGAAACAATATGTGGCTCAAGAAAAACAACCGGCTTTTCAACCTTGAACGATTTGATGCCGTCGTGCAGGACAAGGAGATCCCCGACATCCTGTGGCTGATCCATGTGAACCCCACCTGCAAGACCGCAATCGCAAGATATGACGCAGAGCAGGTCGAGCAGATCATCGAGGACATTGCAGCGGCAATGCAGAACGGCGATAAGCTGTATGTGCTGCCATGAGAGAAAAGACAATTGAAGAAAAACTGGTCGCTGCCGTGAAATCAGTCGGCGGTGTCTGCTGGAAGTTCACCTCTCCCGGAACAGCGGGTGTGCCTGACCGCATCGTATTGATGCCTTCTGGCAGAATCGGCTTCGTGGAGGTCAAGGCTCCCGGCGAAACGCCCCGTCCGCTGCAGCGCCTGCGTATCAGAACACTTCGGCGGCTGGGCTTCAAGGCGTTTGTGCTGGACAACCCGGAGCAGATAGGAGGAATCATTGATGCAATACAAACCACATGACTACCAGAAGTTCGCCGTGGACTTCATCGAAACACATCCGCAGGCAGCAGTTCTCTTGGAATGCGGATTAGGCAAGACGAGCATAACGCTGACGGCGCTGAACGATATGATGTTCGACCGCTTTGAGGTCAGAAAGGTTCTTATCATCGCACCAATCCGTGTATGCAAGAATAGCTGGGCGGCAGAAATCAGCAAGTGGGATCACCTCAAAGGGCTGACCTACAGTCTGGTTCTCAGCAACAGAGAACAGAGGCTGGCAGCTCTCCGGAAGAAAGCCGATCTGTATATCATCAACCGCGAGAACGTACAGTGGCTCATCGAGAGCAGCGGGATGTCGTTCGACTTCGACATGGTGGTGATCGACGAACTGAGTTCCTTCAAGAACCACCAGTCCAAGCGCTTCAAGGCTTTGCGGAAGGTACGCCCTTTCGTGAAGCGCATTGTCGGGCTGACGGGTACACCGTGCAGCAATGGTCTCATGGATCTCTGGGCGCAGTTCCGCCTGCTGGATAAGGGAGAGCGCCTCGGCAAGAGAATCGGGCAGTACCGTGATGCCTACTTCACCCCGGACTGGAACGGCTTTACCTATTCTCCCAGACCGGGTGCAGAGAAACAGATATACAGCAAGATCGCTGACATCAGCATCTCCATGAAGACCACCGACCACCTGACCATGCCGGAACTGGTGATGACCGCTGATTCCGTTGAGCTGGATGAAGCGGCGGCAACGGTCTACAAAGACATGGAGCAGGATATGTGTCTGGATTTCACCCGCGAATCCATAACGGCAGCAAACGCAGGTGTCCTGTGTGGAAAGCTGACACAGCTTGCCAGCGGTTCGGTTTATACCGATGGCGGCAGCGTGATGCGGATACATTCGCATAAGCTGGACGCACTGGAAGATCTGATCGAGGCACAGAACGGAAAACCGGTGCTGATCGCTTACTGGTACAAGCATGAGCGCGACAGTATCATGGAGCGTTTCGAGTGCAGAGAGATCAAGACAGATGCCGATATTGCCGACTGGAATAATGGCAAAATCCCGGTCGCACTGATACAGCCTTCCTCCGCAGGTCACGGTCTGAACCTCCAGTCCGGCGGCAGCACCATCATCTGGTACACGATGCCGTGGTCGCTGGAGCTGTATCAGCAGACCAACGCCCGCCTCTGGCGACAGGGACAGCAGTCCGAAACGGTCGTTATCCACCACCTCGTATCGGCGGGTACGATAGACGAAGATATCATGAAGGTTCTGGAAAACAAGGACAAAACACAGGCGGCGATGATGAAAGCCGTGAAAGCGAGGATTCAATGAGTGAAGGATACAAATTACTGGCGGCAGCAATTATCAAGCAGTGCCTCTTGGATTATCGGGAGGCGCTGCAATCACACGATATCATAACAACCCTTGAATGTGAACAGTTCCTGCGGTCGCAGTGGTTTGACTTCATGTCGGATATGAACGGCGAAAAGCTGATAAAAATGATGAGGGAGGAATTTGCATGAAAGAATACTGGGAGCAGGCGGAACGACTCCGTCGCCGCATCAATCGTAAGATACACGAAATCCATCTGCTGCGGCAGCGGGCGGAGGGCATGAACGGCAG